>Ga0194038_1000115_pt1 | contig 34586 bp, 14 predicted proteins | sample JunL226m_MetaG_FD_148630 | JGI IMG/M metagenome (GOLD analysis project Ga0194038, IMG submission 148630) | Anoxic zone freshwater microbial communities from boreal shield lake in IISD Experimental Lakes Area, Ontario, Canada - Jun2016-L227-6m | ecosystem: Environmental > Aquatic > Freshwater >... | reverse complement strand
ACCATTTTTTATGAACGAAGAGGTAATCTGCCTTTTTTGCTTTTTGTCCGACATGGTATCAAAATGTATTTTCCGGATGATAGCGAAAAGAATGAAACGCTCATCACATGAAATTTAATAAGGATACTGCTAAAGGTTGAATTACCTTTGATCAGCCAACACAAGATCGTTGACAATTTACAGTCAACTGCGAATAAATCGAACATGCAGTCTGAAATCGCCAGCCAACTTGATAAAGAACTTTTAGAATTGGAAACCCTGCTAAGGAGTCATTAAATTGTCCATGGACGTTACCCTAAACTCCCTGCCTAATCCGGATGCAACGATTGCCAGGACTTTGGCTGCGCTAAAAGAAGCCCGCACCCGCATCGAAACGTTGGAAAAAAGTCACCAGGATTTGATTAAAGCACAGAATCAGATTAAATCAGAGCCTATCGCCATTATCGGCATGGCTTGCCGATTTCCAGGCCGGGCAAACTCTCCGGATCAGTTTTGGGATTTGATGGACAAGGGGCAGGATGCAATTTCTGAATTTCCGGATGGCAGATGGGATGTGAATGCCTACTATGATGCCAATCCCGATGCAGTCGGCAAGATTTACACCCGAAAAGGCGGTTTTCTCACCCAGGTAGATACTTTTGACGCCCAGTTTTTTGGCATATCTCCACGTGAGGCGATGAGTCTGGATCCTCAGCATCGCCTGCTCCTGGAAGTCAGTTGGGAAGCTCTGGAAGATGCCTGCCAATCCCCGGATCAGCTTATTGGCAGCCGCACTGGGGTTTTTGTTGGCATTGGTCAGAATGACTATGAAAAATACCGACTTTTTGGCCCAGATCCCAGCCAGATTGACTCCTACGATGCAACGGGTTCCGGATTTTGCTTTGCTTCCGGCAGACTGTCCTATTTTTATGATTTCCAGGGCCCCAGCATGTCCATTGATACGGCCTGTTCATCTTCCCTGGTGGCGTTGCATCAGGCGTGTAAAAGTCTGCTGGCCGGGGAATGCGACCTGGCTCTGGCAGGTGGTGTGCAGATAATGCTGAAGCCAGAGAGTGGCATCTATCTCTCCCGCATCAAGGTGCTGTCGCCCGATGGCCGCTGCAAGACTTTTGATGCTTCAGCAGATGGCTATGGGCGCGGAGAAGGGTGCGGTGTAATCGCACTTCGCCGACTGTCCGAAGCATCAGCCCGTGGAGACCGGATTCTGGCTGTAATCCGTGGCTCTGCAGTCAACCATGATGGGTCCAGCAGCAGCTTCACCGCTCCCAACGGTCAGGCTCAGCAGGCATTATTACGCCAGGCATTCCAGAATGCGGATGTAGATCCAGCCTCTGTGGATTATGTGGAGGCGCATGGAACCGGCACTCCGCTGGGAGATCCGATAGAAGTCAACGCTCTGGCCGCAGTATTGGGTCCAGGTCGCTCCGCAGACAGGCCGCTATGGATTGGTTCGGTCAAAACCAATATCAATCATCTGGAAGCGGCATCCGGCATTGCCGGGATCATCAAGGTTGTTTTGGCGCTTCAACACGACCGGATTCCGGCTCATCTGCTTTTTAACACACCCAGTCCCCATATTCCATGGGATCGGCTACCGGTTCAAATCGTAGCCAGCGCCGTACCTTGGCCTGCCAGCAGCCATCACCCACGAAGAGCCGGTGTCAGCGCCTTTGGGATTAGTGGAACCAACGCGCACATCATCATCGAAGAAGCACCAGGTGTCGAAAATAAAACCATAGTAGGCGTTCAGACCCCTCCTCCCACCGGGGGGAGGCTGGGAGGGGGGAAAACCTGCCATGTTCTGACCTTATCCGCCAGAACACCACAAGCTTTAACCGATTTGGTCCAGCGCTACCGGGATCACCTATCGCAGCATTCGGACTTTAGCCTGTCGGATATCTGTTTTTCAGCCGCCTCAGGACGGACGCATTTTACCCATCGCATGGCTGCTGTCGCCGATTCCACCCAGGCTCTCTGCGATATGCTGACGGCCCAGTCCTTACAGAAAACTGATGATGTTGACAAAAAAATTCAATCTTATAAACCTTCCAACTCAATCGGTTTTTACCATGGCAAGATGCAGACACCCAAACCCGATCTTGTATTTTTGTTCACAGGTCAAGGCTCCCAGTATCCGGGTATGGGCAAACAACTCTACGACCATCAACCTGAATTTCGTAAATGCCTGAATCAATGTCGGGACTGTTCCCCGCTCGCAGGTATTTCACTGACCGATCTGCTGTTTTCATCTCAGGATGGCTTCAGTATCCACGATACCGCATTTACCCAGCCCGCCTTGTTTGCACTGGAATATTCCTTAGCCAGGATGTGGCAATCCTGGGGAATTGAGCCTGCCGCAGTCATGGGTCACAGTGTCGGCGAATATGTTGCTGCGTGTTTGGCAGGCGTGTTCAGCCTGGAAGATGCTCTTGGCCTGATTGCAGCCCGCGGACGCCTGATTCAGGCATTACCAAAAACGGGGGCCATGCTTGCAGTTTTGGCAGAGCGCAATCAGGTATCCGCAGCCATTGCATCAGCCAACGGTCTTGTAGCCGACGCTCTTGTGTCGGCTACAAGACCGTCGGCTACAAGACCGTTTGGTGCCAAGCTTGAAATAGCCGCGTTAAACGGACCCAGGAACGTAGTGGTTTCCGGGCATCAGGACCAGATCCGCTTACTGGCTCAGCAATTAAAGCTTAAAGGTATTTCCGCTATTCCTTTACAGGTATCCCATGCGTTTCATTCCGCGCAGATGGAGCCAATGCTAAAGGATTTTCTTCAGGCAGCGCGAAAAGTAAAATTCCATGCTCCAAAGATGATGGTGATTTCCAATGTCAGCGGCCAGCCAGCGGATCAGACTATTGCTTCCGCCGAATACTGGGCCAAGCATATCCGTCAACCGGTTCGTTTCGCAGACAGCATGGATTACCTGTACAATCAAGGATTTCGATGGTTTCTGGAGATCGGACCACAGCCCGTCCTCATAAGCATGGGAAAGCAATGTATTACCGATCCTTCCTGCGTCTGGCTTTCCAGTCTGCGCCAGGCCGCGCCAGACTGGCAGACACTCATAAACGCGCTGGCTCAGCTTTATGTAAACGGCTTTCCGGTAAACTGGGAAGGAGTTTATAAAGGGTGTTCCCACAGACTTCTGTCTTTGCCCACATACCCCTTTCAGCGACGTCGGTTCTGGATAGACCCGATAGATATTCCAGCAGGTACGGGCAGCCACATCTCAAATGTCGTTGGTACCCGCCTGCCGCCAGGTGCTCCGCCCATGCTGCACCCTTTGATTGATGAGAAAATCGCCTCACCCGCCCTGAATGCAGTGTTGTTCCAAAAGCACTTCAGCCCTGATTCCCTCGTTTATCTGGCTGACCATCGTATTTTTGACTCTATCGTTGTGCCCGGCGCCTTTCATATTTCCATGGCAGTGAGTGCAGCCGGGCTTATGCGATCTGGTTCTATGCAATCTGGTCAGGAAATTGTATTAGAAAATCTGATGTTCCCACAGGCTCTCGCGCTAGCAGATCATGAGAGCTGTATGCTGCAAATTGTTTTGACCCCCGAAGAGAACGATCGTTTCGGGTTTTGTCTTGGAAAGATCAGCGACAACGGAGAATCCTGGCAGGAACATGCCGCTGGCAAGATAGCATTTTTGCCCAAGGCACATCATCCTTCCAGAACCGTGGATATCGAAATGCTAAAAAAGCACTGCCCGGATAAAATCGACGGTTCCGTCTATTATCAGCGTCTTGCTAACAGTCAGATTCATCTGGGCCCTCAATTTAGATGGATTGATACCATCTGGCGAGGCCAGGATGAAGCTATTGGACTCATGATCGCCCCTAAAATCGACGGGTTGGCTCAGTACGAAATTCACCCAACTCTGATTGACGCATGTTTTCAGCTTTTGGTAGCCCTTTTGCCGGATCAGGATACTCGTACCATGGTGCCTTCCAGTGTGGACAGCTTCCATTTTATCTGTTCCCCGCATGGTGGCGCACATACAGCCCGGCTCTGGTGTTATGTCCGGCTTCAATCCATGACTGAATCGGGCAATATGATTGCATCTATTCTACTGCTGAACGATTTGGGCGATACCGTTGCAACAGTGGATCGTTTTTTAGGTCTGGCCGCAAATCCGGCTAATTTATTGAGGGGCCTTAAATCTCGTGACGCGAACTGGCGCTATTTTCCAGTTTGGCATGTAGGGGCGGGTTCGCCAGAATATCTTTTGGCTGCCCACACAATGGATTCTAAACCCGCCCACACAATGGGTTTGGAACCCGCCTCTACCGGAGCCTGTCTGATATTTGCTGACAAAGCAGGACTTGGTCAGGACTTAGCCAAATATCTCATCACCCAGGGGGTTCACTCCCAACTGGTGTATGCCCATGAAATGATCCATCCGACGGATTTTTTGAATGACACCGGCGCTATGGAGATGCTGCCCTTTTTGAATATTTTGGCCAAACAGCCTTCTGATTTGCGGACAGTGATCTATCTATGGCATCTGGACCCCATTGATCCAGATAGGAGCGAAAAATCTTTCGCCACTATCTCGACTCTCGATCCTCGGTACTCGCCACTGCTATCAGCTTTATCCCTGATTCAGGCGTTGTTACACACGCTCTCGCTTCCGCTAAACCTGTCGCCATTGCCCAAAATGTGGATCGTGACACGGGGAGCGCAGGCCGCTGGTTTGGCTCCCATAAGTCCGTGGCAGGCTCCGGTATGGGGTCTTAGCCGGGTTCTTCGTATGGAGTTTCCCGATCTGGCATGTCGCTGTGTGGATCTGGATCCTTTGGACTCCACTCATGATTTTTCGGTGTTATGCCACGAAGTAACGGATCCAGATCATGAAGATCAGGTTGCATGGCGAAATCGTCAGCGATTTGTGTTCCGACTAATGCGCCAAGTCCCATCCTCAGAATTAGGAATTAGGAATTACGAATTAGGAATTAAAAATAATCCACAGTTTGGACGGGATATTAAAAAAGAGGGGCCAGTATATTTAAAAAGGGCGGAATTAGAAGATAGTAATTATGATAGTCGGCTTAAAATCACGGCTCTGGGTCAACTTGAAAATCTGTTTATGGCCCGTGTAGAACGGCGTATTCCCGGCCCCGAAGAAGTGGAGATTACAGTAAAAGCCGCTGGGCTGAATTTCAAGGATGTCCTCCATGCCTTGGGAATGCTGCAAGCTATGAACCCTGAGAGCAAGCCCGTATCTGCTCAGGAAATGGATTTTGGATTGGAAGCGGTTGGAACCATCTCCGCCCTTGGTTCAAAGGTTACTGGTTTTACCATTGGCGAAGTCGTGATGGCAGGCGTTACTCGTGGTGCTTTGGGCAGCCGGGTGATAGTACCTGCCGCCTTTGTCTGTCCCAAACCGGTTCACATCTCCGATGCTGCAGCGGCCACACTGCCCATCGTGTTTTTAACCGCCTGGCATGGGCTTATAAATCTGGCTAAGATAGGCCATCATGATCGGGTCTTGATCCATGCGGCAGCCGGCGGCGTGGGGCAAGCAGCCATACAACTGGCACTGCGTATTGGGGCGGAGATTTTTGCAACGGCCAGCCCATCCAAGTGGAGCCTGCTGAAATCCCAGGGGATCACGCATATCTTCAATTCCAGAACCCTGGATTTTGGGGATGAAATCCTGAAAGTTACCGGTGGTAAAGGTGTCACGGTCATACTGAACAGTCTGGGGGATGAGTTCATCGCCAAAAACCTGGAAGTTCTGGCCTCAACTGGACGCTTTATCGAAATCGGAAAAATCGGCATTTGGAATACGGAAAAAATGCATCAAATCCGTCCGGATGTGTCATATCACAGCTTTGAGCTGGGTGAACTCTCCTACCAAAGACCCGAATGGATCAGCCTTATGATGCAGAACCTGCATGATTTGTTGCAGGAAGGCCAATTTCAACCCATTTCCCATCAGGTCTTTCCCATGTCCGAGGCTGTGGATGCATTCCGTTTGATGGCCCAGGGCAAACATGTCGGCAAAGTGGTACTGGTTCAGCCTGAGCCTTCAGAATCTACGATGGTCCAACCGGAATCGTTAGAATCGACTATGGTCAATCCGCAAAACGTAAGGGAGGAAGAGCAGGAGCGCCGAAAAACCGAAAAATCTGTTCTTTCAAAGATCGGCAAAAAAACCTTTCCCGCTTCAGATATTCCCATCATACGACCTGATGCGACTTACCTGATAACTGGCGGTCTGGGATCTCTTGGCCGCATAACAGCTCAATGCCTGATACAATCAGGCGCTCGCCACCTGATTCTTGTGGGCCGCAACGCACCTGGAGATGAAGCTAATCATTGGTTGACTGCCAGGCTAAAACATGGTCAAAAAGATGACGTAAAAATCATGGTGCTTAGCGCCAACATAGCAAACCCGGTTGACGCAGCCAAGGTTCTGACCCCAAAACCTGATTGGCCGCCTTTACGGGGAATTGTGCATGCTGCTGGTGTGCTGGATGATGGCGTCATAACACAGCAGTCTCATGAGCGTTTCTTGTGCGTCATGGAACCCAAGGTATTGGGAACCTGGCAGTTGCACACCCTGAGCCAGGAATCGCCTCTGGATTTCTTTATCTGTTTTTCATCCATAGCATCGCTATTGGGATCGCCCGGCCAGGCCAACTACGCAGCCGCCAATGCATTTATGGATGCATTGATGCACCATCGCAGGCGGCATGGCCTGCCAGGGCTCAGCATCAATTGGGGTCCGTGGGGTCAGGTAGGAATGGCGGCAGGTTTGGAAACCCGTGACCATGTCCGCTGGCAGGATCAAGGTCTGCGCGCTTTGGCGCCGGAAAGTGCTTTGAACCATTTCACGGATATGCTCAGAGAGCAACCTTGGCCCCAGGTCGGCGTTGTGGATGTGAATTGGGACCGCTATATTGAGCAGATCGCCGCAGCTACTCCGCCTTTTTTAACAGAGCTGATGCGCCGAAACCCTCAGCCTTTTTTGCCTGCATCTTCCCGGCTACGCAATGACCTCCAGTCCCTTCCCGACACCGAACGGCTGATGGCTCTATCTGAGGCTATACGCCGGCAGGTCGCCAGGATTCTGGGAGCTTCCGTGGATGAAATCGGCATGGATCAAGGTTTTTTTGAACTTGGAATGGATTCTCTGACTTCGGTAGAGCTACGCAATTTTCTGCAATCCGCTCTGGGCTGCCCGGTTCCGCTGACCTTGACTTTTGATTACCCCACCACCGAGCGTCTTGCGGAACATCTGATACAACAGGTTTTCAAAGACCGGAACCCCGACCTGCAAGCGACTCAGAATGCTCCTGAACACGCTGTACAGAAACAGGTGGATGGAAGCCGCCACCACGGTGAAGATAGCTCACAGTCTCATTGTGAAGGTAGCTCACAACTACCTGATACGGCGAATTTATCCGATACAGAACTTGAAAAACTCTTGGATGCCAGGCTATCGGATTTGGAGAATCTGTTATGAACAAAGAGCCATTACGGATGACCACTGGAGATGCAGGCGGAAGTGAGATGTCACCAGCTTATCGGGACCGTCTGCAACGTGCATTAACGGTCGTAGATACTCTTCAGCGCCGGTTGGAGAAATCAGACTCTGTTCGCCGCGAACATGACAAACTTGACTGCCCGATTGCTGTTGTTGGCATGGGATGCCGATTCCCTGGCGGAGCCCATACGCCGGAGCTATTCTGGAAATTGCTGACTCAAAAAAAGGACGCTATTATCCAGACCCCTCCTTTTCGCTGGGACCCCGATGTCTGGTACGACCCGGACCCTGATGTCCCGGATCGGATCAACACCCGGAACGGCGCTTTTTTGGAAAGTGTGGATGGATTTGATTCCCAGTTTTTCGGCATAACTCCCCAGGAAGCCGAACGCATGGATCCTCAGCATCGTTTGATTCTGGAAATCGCCTGGGAGAGCCTGGAAAATGCTGGGATCATCCCCAAAAATCTGTCCGGTTCTTCCACTGGAGTTTTTATCGGCATCGCCACCATGGATTATTTTCAGGGGCATCTGGTAGATGCAGGACTTGTCGGTATCAATGCTTATGACTGCGCAGGCAGCAGTCATGCTGCCGTAGCCGGACGACTCAGCCATTTACTGAATTTACGAGGCCCGTGTATGGCGCTGGATACGGCCTGCTCATCTTCGCTTCTGGCTGTACACCAGGCATGTCAAAGTTTGCGTGCCGGGGAATGTGACCTGGCTCTGGCTGGCGGCGTAAATCTCATTCTGCACCCTGTTTCCAGCCTCGCTTTATCCAAAGCACGCATGCTCTCACCCGATGGACGCTGCAAAACCTTTGACGCATTGGCGGACGGTTATGGGCGGGGAGAAGGCTGTGGCATTGTAGCTCTGAAACGACTTAGTGATACAAAAAAAGATCATGACAAAATATGGGCGATGGTGCGCGGATCAGCGGTGAATCACGATGGCCGAAGCAGCGGCTTGACCGTACCCAACGGCCCTGCCCAGCAGGCAGTCATTCGCGCAGCTCTGACCCAGGCAGGTGTCAATCCGGACAACATCCAGTATGTTGAAACACACGGAACCGGCACAGCTCTGGGCGACCCCATTGAAGTTCAGGCTCTGTCTGCTGTTTTTGGGGATCATCCGCTTCGCATTGGCAGCGTCAAAACCCACATCGGCCACCTTGAGGCTGCCGCAGGAATTGCCGGATTCATCAAGACCGTTCTGGCATTGGCCCATAGCCAGATTCCGCCAAGCCTCAACTTCTCTAATCCCAATCCCCGCATCAACTGGCGGGACATCCAGTTGACGGTGAATACTGATCTTTGTGCATGGCCTCAAAAGAAGGTGGCAGAGAGCAGTGGGCAGGAGGCAGGCCAAAAAGATACATTGGCTTCAGATCAACCGCAAATTGCAGGTGTTAGCGCATTCGGCTTTGCGGGAACCAATGTCCATGTCGTATTACAGGCGGCTGGACTGAAAATGATAAATGATGAATGCGAAATGATGAATAATAAAGAGCCAGCCACAGACACATCCCATTCACCATTCATATCCTGGCATCTGCTTACGCTATCGGCCCGAACGCATGAGGCTTTGCGGGCGCTATCTCAGAGATACATGACCATGATTGCGGAACAACCCAATCTTGATCTATCCGATTTATGTCTTAGCGCCAACACGACCCGCACCCATTTTAGCTGCCGTTTGGCTCTGATAGCAAACAGCCTGGATCAGGTTCACACCAGGCTGTCCGATTTCATACAGGAGCGAACCCATCCCAACATCTGTTCCAAACCCGACGTGATAGCAAATACAGGTGAACCCCTGCCAGGCGACCCTGTCTGGTCAACGCTTAGAAAACTGGCTCAACGCTATATTCAAGGCGAATCCGTTGACTTGTCGGATTTGGAACAAAACCCTCCGGGCCGGAGAATTCCTTTGCCCTTCTATCCGTTTCAACGACGATCCCACTGGTACAAAAACCCGGACCGGCCTTTGCACATACTGACTCTGGCCGCCGATTCAGCGGAAAATCTAAGGAATCTGGCCAGTTGGCATCATCAGTATGTGTCTAAAAAAATGGAACAGGCAGGTGTAGGGGCGAACCTTGTGTTCGCCCTTCCGGAAGGGAGATGTCCGGAAGAGCGAATTCTACAGAAAGGCCGAATACAAGATTCGCCCCTACCTGATTATTGCTACAGTGTCAATCGCCGGCAACCCGATCAGCCCCATCGACTCAGCCTGATAACCGATAGCATGTCCAATCTTCATGCCGGACTTGATGCTTTTATCGAAGGAAAAAAATTCCGTGGTCTCCGGCATGGAATATCCGTCACCAGATCAGAGCCAGGCATTGTTTTTATGTTTACGCCCCAAGGTTTTGAACACAGTGGCATGGGCCATGAACTGTATCAAACTCAGCCGATTTTTCGTCAGATACTGGACGATTGCGATGCTCTGCTTCAGCCGTTGATCCGTGGGTCTCTTTTGGCTATAATGAAAATTGGCATGTACGATTCCAATGCGGCCAAAATATCTTCTGGCGAAGATGATCGGCTGAATCGCACGATTTATCGACAGCCAGCCTTGTGCGCCCTGGAACTGGCTCTGGTCGCGCTCTGGCGATCCTGGGGAATTCATCCATCAGTTGTGGTCGGACACAGTCTGAGTGAAATTCCGGCTGCCTGCGCCGCTGGCGTATTCAGTCTGCCAGATGCCATGAAACTGGTGGCTGTTCAGGCCAGATTGATGGTGGATTTGACTCCGACAGGTAAAATGGTGTCTGTTTTCGCTGATGCCTCCAGTATAGAAAAACACATTGAACCCATGATGGAAAATCTTGCTATCGCTGTTTTCAATGGGCCCAAAGACATCATGCTTTCCGGGTTGCCAGAGGCCATTGATACGGCGATGCTTGCATTAACCGAAGCTGGCATTCGGGTCGAGCCACTGATTTATCCCCATGCTTTTCATTCCCGTTTTCTGGAGCCGATGCTGGCGGAATTTTCCAAAACCGTTCAATCCATTTCGTTCTCTCAGCCCCGGATACCGGTGTTGTCTGGGATGACAGGGCAGGTGGCGGGACCCGATATCGCTACGGCGGACTACTGGATTAGACGGCTATGTCAACCGGTTCAATTCGCCCGCAGCCTGCAAACCCTTTGCGACATGGGATTTCACACTTTTTTGGAAATAGGACCCAATCCCATGCTGTCATTAATTGCTCTCAATAATCACCCGGAGCATAGCGGATTGTGGTTGCCCAGTCTGCTTAGCGGCAGGGGAGACTGGCGACAAATGCAGCGAAGTCTGGCAGAACTCTATTTGCAGGGAGAGATTGTGGACTGGGAAGGATTTGATCAGCCATACAGTCGTTCTGTTCTGGATATTCCAGCCTTCGCTGAAACCGCACCTGAACCGGCCCTGCCCCAACATAAAACAATTGGTAAGTTAGAAAGCCGGGAAGTTGGGAAGAGCAGCTCTTATCTGTCCAGGACCAATGTTAGCGCCAATTCCAGAGCGGAAACCCTGGGGCCGATATTCCTGGATCAAATAAATGCGATGTCCCGGCTTATTTCAGATCAGTTGAATGTTTTACGTACAGTGAAGGATGTTCACAGCCCCCTAACACAAAACAAAAAAAGGGAATGATGAATAAAAAAATATCAAGTCATCACCTTATGCTTATGCTTATGCTTATGCTTTTGCTTTTCATTCATAATTCATAATTCGTAATTCGTAATTCCAATTAGGAGGTAGCTATGAAACGATTAGACAGATGGGCGAACAGAGTCGGACTTTTCCTTTGTTTGGGACTATGGATTCTTGCTGGTTGTTCCAGCTCCAGTTCCAGCTCCGGCAACAACAGCGATCAACCTTTGGACCCTGCAATTTCAGCGCAATTGCAGAAAGTCATGAATACAGTCATAGCCGAATACCGTATTCCCGGCGCTGTCATGGGGGTGCGTCTGGCCGACGGGGCTACCTGGTTTGGGAGCAGTGGAACCGCCAGTCTGTCCACCCACATAGACATGACCACGAATTTGATTGGCAAAATTGGCAGCGTTTCCAAAACCTTTGAGGCTACCGTGGTACTGCAATTAACCGAGGCCCGCAACGGGTCCATTCTGAACCTGAATCAGACGCTGGGCCAATGGATGCCGGCGATCCGGACATTACCCGATGTGCCTGATAACTGGCAAGTTCCGGCCAACTGGGAGGCCCTTACCCTCCGGCAGTTGCTCAACCATACCACCGGTATCATCGAATACAATTATGATCCGGACTTTCGTGACAACTATTATCTACCGGCTGTACCGCATGTCTGGGCTCCATATCAACTTGTAGATATTTCGGCGAAATATCCCCTGGATTTTCCACCTGGAACTGCATGGCTCTACAGTAATACCGGCTATATTCTGCTGGGAATGATTGTGGAAGCCGCCACCGGTGTCTCCATCGAAACTCAGGTGCAACAGCGGGTTATAGGCCCTTTATGGCTGTACAATACGACATTTCCGGTTTCACCGCAGTTTCCCGAACCCCATGCTCAGGGATACCACGATCAAAACAATAACGGATTTCTGGAATCCTTTGAAAATGTCACAGCCCTTGATCCTTCCTATTCCTGGGCGGCGGGTGCCATTGTCATGGATATTCATGACTTTTTGAATTACTCCATTTTTCTGGCCAGGGGTGATTTGCTGGAGCCGCAGACTCAGGCTGAGCGAACAACCTGGTTTCCTCCGGCAAGTCCGCCTTTGACGGGTTATGGACTGGGTCTGTCCAACGAGCAGGGGTATATTGGCCATATCGGCGATATTCTGGGATACCAGGCGATCATTACCTATCGTGACGGCAACGCCATTGCCGTAATGGTCAATGGAGAGCCACCGGAGCAGGTATCCGGAGATCTGACATTTAACAGCGTAGCTCACGAAATTTTCAAGCGCAGCCTGCCCATTCTTTCTCTACCACCGATTACAAGTGACACCGCCGCTTCTCAGCCGGCAACTGGAGTAAATAATACCGCTACGTCTCAGGTGGTGGATCAGACCATAGCGCCCAGTAGTCAGACTACGGTACTGAAGCAGCTCACTCCTGAATATGGGCGGTTCTAAGATGAAAATGGATACTCCATGGGTTGGAATTGCAGGTCTTGCTTATGATATTCCCGCCAATCGTCTAAGCAGCGAACGCATTGCAGAAATGGCAGGCATACCCGTAACCGTGCTGACCGAAAAAATTGGCATGAATTGCAAATCCGTGGCGGATGTCGATGATCACCCCACCCAGATGGCCATTCGAGCAGCCCGATGCTCATTAGAAGCTGCCAGAGTGGACCCATCTGAAGTGGATATCATTATCTATTGTGGCGGATCACCACAGGATTATGGGCTGGGTTTTCCGGCTGCAAGCATTCAGACCGCCCTTGGCGCCAATAAATCCTTGGCATTCGAGTTGCGAAATAGTTGCAACGGCGCTAATCTGGCTTTACACACCTGCAGAAGCCTGCTCCTGGCTGATCCATCACTGCAAAACGGTCTGGTGGTCTGCGCTGAAAAATGGTCCACCATTCTGGACTACAGTGATCCGCAGAGCTTACCCCTTTTCATTCTGGCTGACGGCGCAGCCGCAGCAATCATGCGTAAAAACGAGACCACCAATCGACTTCTGGCTTATGAAGGATTGACAGATGGCCGGTTTGCAGAGCATATTATAGTCAAGCAAGGCGGCACGCGATATCCGAACGGCTCTGGCACACAGGCATTTTTACGTCCGGACGACATCGATTTTAAACACTGCGGCGCACTTCTGGAAACCGTTTATCTTTCCAATTATGCTCATGTGATAAACACGGCCGTTCAGAAAAGCGGCTGTAAAATATCCGATATCAATTTTGCAATCCTAAATCAGAATTTCAAGAGCTTGATTCTGGCTATTTTGGAAAACATGGGATTGACAAAAGATCAGACTTGGTGGTCTTTATCCGAAAATGGTCATCTTGGATCGGTTGATGTGCTGTACTGTCTGGCAAAAGCATTGGAAGCAGGCATGATTGGCCCCAGCGACCGGGTGGTCCTGGCCAGCAGCGCACTTGGCTTTAGCTGGGGCGCCAGTGTACTACATTTTCTATGAATTATGAATTACGAATAAGCAAAAGCAAAAGCGAATAGTGATGGTTGAATGTTTTTTTAATTCATAATTCATAATTCATAATTTTCCCGTGGAGGCTCTTATGCAGCATGATCAACCCGTTGGCCCCAAAACCTTTTACCATCCGTCAGTGCCGGAACCTGTTACCATCCAACTGCTGGAAATGGTCAATCGCATTTCAAGCCTTGCGTTGACTGCCGGGGACTGCGACACCAATTTATTTCATCTGGGAATAGATTCCCTTATGCTGGCCCGGTTGCGGCAAATGCTGCACCAGGACTTGGGGGTTGATCTGGAATTGAGTCGGTTCTACTCAGAAGCGGACACCATTTCTAAAATAGCTGCTATTGTTTTGACATCCGGATGTTTCGAGCAACACTCTTGTGTCGGCTATCCAGATGATAAAAGTTTCCAACCTGTCCCGGTGTCAACACCGGAGATGTTTTCCACAGATGTCCCCCACCTTCCCCGCGAAGAAGAGATGACAAGGAATGCTCTGCCTGAAACGGGCGGGTCTGCCTGGCTTCAGGAAATTTTTCATAGACAGCTTGAGGCCATGTCAAGCCTCATGACCAACCAATTGGCGCTCTTAAACGAATGGGGGGGAGATACTTTAGCCCTGGCCCATGAGAGTGGAAGAGCAGAAGATATAAAGAAAAAAATTGATAAGGAACCGCTCATCCCAAGTAAGGGTGAAAAAAATATCGCCCCTGCACATCCTCCTGATTCCTTACCTGTCTTGTCCTTAACACAGAAGCAATTCATCAGCAATTTTACGATACGTTACAATGAACGGACCGCTGGGTCCAAGCGTCTAACTCAGACCCACCGTTCGCAGTTTTGCGACTGGATACAGGCTATTGGGTTTCGTCCTGAGCTAAAAGACTGCATCTATCCTATAGCCTGCGCCCGTTCCGAAGGCGCCTATTTCTGGGATATCGACGGCAACTCCTATATTGATTTGGCCATGGGGTACGGGGTTAGCTTTCTGGGCCATCGTCCGCCGGTTGTGGTGGATGCCGTAACTCGGCAATTGACAAACGGATTTCATCTTGGCCCCCAATTCGATCAAACCGGTGCAGTGGTCCGGTTGATTTGCGAGATGACCGGAGTGGAACGGGTGGCCTTCACCAATACGGGAACCGAAGCAATCATGGCGGCAGTACGGATTGCCAGAGCCGTAACTGGTCGGCCATTGCTGGCGCTGTTTGCCGGATCTTACCACGGAACTTTTGATGGCGTTCTGGCGGAAGCAGATGGTGAGCGTCCCAACGCCGTGCCCCGTTCTGCAGGTACGCCTCCGGGCATGGTAGCAGATGTGATAGTCCTCAATTATGGGGATATTCAGGCGCTGGAGATCATTCGACAGAACGGCCAAAATCTGGCCGCAGTGCTGGTGGAACCTGTGCAAAGCCGACGTCCGGGATTTCACCCCCACGCTTTTCTGCAGCAACTCCGCCAAATCACTACGGAATGCGGAATAGCACTGATCTTTGACGAAGTGATCACAGGATTTAGGATTCACCCTGGCGGAGCGCAAGCTTATTTCAATGTGCGTGCGGATTTGGTCACCTACGGCAAGGTTCTGGGCGGCGGTATGCCCATTGGGGTGGTGGCTGGAAAAGCCAAATTTCTGGATGCAGTGGATGGTGGATTCTGGTCTTTCGGAGATAAGACTTCGCCTCAACCGCCAAAACTTCTTTTTGCTGGCACGTTTAGCAAACATCCGCTGGCCATGTCCGCCGCAAAGGCTGTGCTGGAATACCTGCAGTATGAGGGACCAAGTCTTCAGGAAGACCTCAACAGGCGGGTCTCAGCGTTTGCTATTGAACTAAACGCATGGTTTGAGAAAGAACGGGTGCCCATTCAATTGCGCCATTTCGGATCCCTGTTTCGCTTCGAGTCCTTTGGTCCTTATGATCTGGCCTTGGCGCCCATTGAAATGGATATACTTTTTCTGTTGCTACTCTATCGCGGGGTTTATACCTGGGAGCGGCGAATCTGTTTTTTTTCAACCGTCCATAGCGATGCGGACATGGAGCATGTAAAAATTGCAGTTCAGGAAAGCATTAGGGAAATGCGAGCCGGCGGCTTTGCCTTTGATATCTCTCCAATTGAAAAATCAGGGCAGATCCGCCAGCATCAAAAATTGCCAGCATCATCTGTTCAGAAGCGCCTTTTTGTACTCAGCCTTATGGAGTCGGGAGAAGGCCCCTATCACCTGACCGGATCCATCATGATGGATGGCTTTATGGATAAGGACCGGCTACAAGCCGCTTTTCACACCCTCTGCCAGCGCCATGAAAGCCTTCGTACCGGCTTTGAGATTCCGGGAAGCTATGATCAGCCGGGAAGTTATGATCAACAAGATGAGATATGTCAACTTGTGTTCGATTCTGTGGATGCGCCCATTGAATACGCCCGGATTGAACCGCATGAAGCCGAAGATTTTGCCAGACGCATGATCCGGCCATTCGATTTATCCCGCCCACCCTTGGCCCGAATGGGTTTAGCCGAAATTAGCGAGAATAAACATTTGCTGATTTTTGATATGCATCACCTGATCGGCGATGGCATTTCCGGCGTATTCATGGTTCAGGAATTGGTCCGCCTGTATATGGGAGAGAGTTTACAGCCGGTTACCGGTCAATACCGTGATTATGTTTATTGGGAAAAATCGTATCTTAGTTCTGAAACATGCAGCGTGGATAAAGCTTACTGGCGGAAGCGACTGGACCAGACGGTTCCGCTGAACCTGCCTCTGGATTTTCCGCGTCCTGACCGGCAGCAGTTTCATGGCAGGGTTCTTCGCCAAAGCTGGAATGAGGAGGACACCCGGCAACTTAAATTATTGGCCCGCAGCTTCAATACCACCCCATATATGTTGATGCTGGCCATTTATACATTGCTATTACATCGACTGAGCGGCCAAACCGACATTCTCGTGGGCACAACGACATCAGGACGATTGATGCCTGCCTTTGAATCCACAGTGGGCGCATTAGTCAACACGCTGGTGATGCGAAATTTCCCGGATGGCAATCTGGCTTTTGATCAATTTGTATTGAATGTCACGCAAAATTGCCTCAGAGATTTTTCTCATCAAGGTCTGCCGTTTGAAATCCTTGTGGAATCCATTCAGATTCCGCGTGACATTCGGCGCAATATGCTCTTTGATACGCTTTTTGTTTATGAAAACGTGCGGGAGAGATCTTTTCAACTGCCAGGCATGACTATAACCCAGTTCATATTCGATCGTCACTGCGCCATGTTCGATCTGACGCTGGAAATCATTGAAAAAGAGACGATCCAGATCAACCTGGAATACAATATTGATCTGTTCAAGGAAACAACCGCCGCAGCCATGCTGAAAAGCATTCATGATATTTTGCTTCAGGTCGCCGTCCAGCCACAGATTCTGTGCCAGGATATTGCGATCAGCTCCCTTGAATCATCTCCGGCCCTGGCGGCGCTTACCGATCACCAGTCCAGACTTTGGTTCGTGGATCGTTTTGAAGCAGGCGTTCTCTATCCGCACAGTCCGGTGTATTACAACATGCCGCTGATACTGCGCTGCAAAGGTCCGCTGCAAATCACGGAGCTATCCGATAGTCTTCAGTCTATAGTGAACCGCCACAGCGCATTGCGCACCAGTATTGTCGGAACCTGCGACCCTCCTGGGCAAATAGTTATGGACAAGGCCGATATTGAGCTGCGAGTGCTGAAATTAGAAGGCGAGTATATAGAGACGATGGGCAAGCTCCTTCCGCTGTCAGTTGCCATCCGCATTCTGGAAGACGCGGCTACGCCGTTTCAATTGGATCAGGCGCCCCTGGTACGGGCGGCGATAATATCAGTTGATGCTGAGAACTATATTTTGGCGCTAACCGCCCATCATATTATCTGCGATCCATGGTCGCTGGAGCAGGTTGCTGTTCAGTGGCTCCATGATTACCAGACCCGTCTGAAAGGACAATTTCCCCCCTCCCAACCTCCCCCCGCTGGTGGGAGGGGTCTGAACGCAAAACAGGAATGGGATTTGCTAACCCCAATATCATATAGTCAGTTTCCCGCTATATTGAAGCAGAATGCATTCAAAGAAGATCCTACCCTGATGAAGGTTCAACAGAAATTCTGGACAGAATGTCTCGCCAAGGATTGCCAGCCTTTGAATTTGCCAACTGACCATCCCCGCCCGGCCATTCAAACATATCAATCCGGATTTCTTATGTTTTTGATTCCTGAGAATCTGGTTTCAGCGCTCCGCAAGCTGGCCACGAATCTTGATGCTTCCATGACCACCGTGTTTTTAACAGCCTTTAACATCCTTCTTTTTCGCTATACCGGACAGACCGTGGTAATTACGGGGGCACCATGTCCTTGCCGTTCAGATGAAAGACTGGCTGAAGCCGTGGGGCCTTTTGCCAATCTTATGGTTATAAGGGCTAATTTTCAGGACGATCCTACGGTTGCAGATATGGTTTTTCAGATGCACCGATACTGGGATCAAGCTATGGCGAATCAACAATTTCCATTTGACCGTCTGGTCCAGGTCATTAATCCGGATAAGGATATGAGCCGCACGGCCCTTTTTGACGTACTCTTCAACTGCCGCGAGGATTTACCTGTCTTGCCATCCAGACCGGATTTCTCTGCCCAGATAATTCACACCCATCACGGCTGGGGCAAGTACGACCTGACCCTGGGGTTGCAGGTTCAAGGTCAGGAAGCAACCGGATCATTAGTCTATAACAAGGATATTTTTGAAGCAGATACCATAAACCGGATGCTGAATCATTTTCTGACGATCCTCTCTCAGATGACCTGCCAACCTGATATACCAGTTTCACGTCTGCAGATATTGACCCAGGAAGAATACGACTATCACAGTTTTTCCCCCCTCCCAACCTCCCCCCGCTGGGGTGAGGAGTCTGAACGTTTACCACAGGACAAGACCAAGACCCTTCACGAATTATTTGCGGACCAGGCTTTGCGCCATCCCGACCGATTAGCCGTGACATGGGAGGATGAGCGGCTGACCTACCGGCAACTAAATTTTTGGGCCGATGAGTTAGCCCGTCTTTTAAATGAATGCGGCATTGGGCCAGATCAGATAGTTGGCGTTTGTTTGGAAAAATCTCCGGATATTATTGTCGCCATCATAGGCATTCTGAAAGCCGGCGGGGCCTATCTGCCACTGGACCCCAGCCTTCCCCAGGAGAGGCTGGCGTTTATGTTGCAGGATGCCGGGGTGCGGATAATCCTGACCTGTAAAACGCTACAAAATCGCTTTGCCAACTATTTCGAATTAGAAAATAAGAACTACGAATTAGAAATTACGAATCACGAATTAGAAATTAGAAATTACGAATCAGGAATTACAGATGGGAATCAACTGGTCTTTTTATCAGCAATTCATAACTTGGAGGATGCTCCCACCCTCCTGGGAGCGCCGCACCCCAGTGCGGCCAGCCTTCCAATCAAGGAGGACATTCACAGCCCCATAATTCTTAATTCAGCATCGGCGCTGGATAACCTGGCTTACATAATCTACACCTCCGGATCCACCGGCACACCAAAAGGTGTGCTCATCACCCATCGCCAGGTCGTGAACTTGATGGTCAATGATGAATCTGACTTTAATTTCTCCGATCAGGATATCTGGACCCTGTTTCATGCGTTCAGTTTTGATTTTTCGGTTTGGGAAATGTTTGGCGCGCTGCTATACGGAGGGTGCATAACTATAGTTCCCCACCTGACCGCCCAGGACCCTCGGCAATTTCTAAAACTTCTTAAACTAAATCAGGTTACGGTACTCAATCAGACACCGACGGCGTTTTATGCACTGATTCCCCATATCGTGGCGGATTTTGGGGCTGGAAGCCCCATCCACGATGAGCAAGGCGGCACCCCCCTGGCGCTCCGCTATGTGATATTCGGCGGTGAATCGCTGGCGCCGTGGCTCTTAAAACCCTTCCGGGACATTTACCCACAGGTTAAGCTTGTCAACATGTACGGCATCACCGAGACGACCGTGCATGTCACATTCAAGGAGTTAAACGATATGGACATCCAGACCAATACAAGGGCCATCGGCCGACCCCTGCCCGGTCTGCGCGTCCATGTTCTGGACAAGCATCTGCAGCCGGTCCCTGTTGGAGTGTGTGGGGAATTGTGTGTGGCAGGCAATGGTCTGGCCCGTGGATATCTGAACCGGCCGGAACTGACAGTCGAGAAATTCACCGTTTTGCCGTGGCAACCTCATGAGCGCATTTATCGCTCTGGTGATCTCGGGCGATGGCGTTCAGACGGCGATTTGGAATATCTGGGCCGCGCGGACGATCAGGTCAAAATCCGGGGCTATCGCATTGAGACCCGGGAAGTGGTTCATCATCTGCTGGCTTACCCTGACATCAAACAAGCCGTGGTCCTGCCTCATGAGGATTTTGACGGGAGCAAAAACTTGCGGGCTTATATAGTTGCAGATCAGCCTTTGAAAGCAGCCGATTTGAGACAACATCTACAGGCCCGCCTTCCGGAATATATGTTGCCAAGACTGTTTCAGATACCGCAAATTCCGATGACTGCAAATGGAAAAGTGGACGCAGCCGCGTGTGCGGGTTTAAATCCGCTGGAGCTTGAACCCGAAGACCCGTTTCAGCCAGCCAGGAATGAAATGGAAGCACAGATGGTAGCCGTATGGCAGGCAGTATTGGGGCGGGAGCGCATCAGCATTCACGACAATTTCTTTGAGCTGGGAGGCCATAGTCTAAAGGCTGCCCAAGTGGTTTTTCGGTTGCAACAGATTCTGGAAAAAGAGATCGGCCTAAGAGATTTTTTTAGCGCGCCCAGCATTTCAGCACTGGCGGCCGTTCTTCAGCAACGCGGCACTCGCCAGTTTCCTGCCATTGTTCCGGCACCGAATGCGCCCGATTATGAGCTGTCCTATTCTCAGCGCCGCCTTTGGGTGGTGGATCAGGTTTATGGCGATTCCCCTGCCTATCATATAGTCGGCGCCTTTTTGTTGAAAGGCAGGTTGGAATTAGCCGCTCTAAAAGCCGTCTTTCAGACCCTGGTGGATCGGCATGAATCGCTGCGCACCGTGTTTATCACCGTGGGCGCTGAACCCAGGCAAAAAATTCTAAGCACAATGAATATCACCCTGGAAGAAAAGGACTTTACCGATTCCGCTCAACCTGAAACAGATGCATATAAAGCGTACCTGGCGGAGACTGTCCGATCCTTTGACCTTAAACAGGGCCCGCTTTTGCGGGTGCAATTGCTCCGCCTGCCCGACATTGACTCATTGCCCCGGCAGGTCATGATTATCAATTTACACCATATCATCAGCGATGGTTGGTCGATTCAGGTGATGATACGGGAGATGTCCGCCATTTACCGGTCTCTTAGTCGCGGTCAACATCCTGCATCTTCGCCCCTGACCATTCAGTACAAGGACTACGCCCATTGGCAGCATCAACAGATGAAGGGCCCCGCCATGTTAGCTCATCGCCAGTATTGGATCAATCAGTTAACACCGCCGCCGCCAGACATGAACCTGCATCTGGATTTTCCCAGACCAAACATTCAAAGCCATCAGGGCGGACGGCTTCGCTTCACCCTGGCTCCGGAGCTGGTCCGTGAACTTGCCCGCCTGGAACAGGCCAGCCAGTTGACTCAGTTCATGGTTTTCGCCACAGGCGTAACTATTCTGCTCTATTGTCATAGCCGATGCAGGGATGTGTGCGTGGGAACACCTGTAGCCGGTCGGATTCATCCTGATCTGGAGACGCAGATCGGTTTTTATCTCAATATTCTGGTGCTGCGCACAAAACTGGACCCGGATCACTTCCTGTCTCAGATTCTGACAGAGATGGGAAAGACGGTCGCCGAGGCCCTGGATCACCAGGCATATCCTTTCGACCTGCTGGTGGAAGACCTTAAACTCAAGCGTGATCCCGCCCGTCATCCCCTGTTTGATGTGATGATCATTCTTCAGAACAACACCCCTGCGAAGCTGAACTGGGAAGGCATTCAGGTCAGCTCTTTCGCCGATGAATCCATCGCCAGTCAATTTGATCTGAAGTTTACTGTTGAACCCGGATCCGACTTGATCGTGGCTATTGAATATAACCCTGATTTATTTCAGTATGAAACTATTCAAATTCTGGCTCATGACCTTAGGCGGATACTGGAGTTTCTGACCAAATCGCCTAAGATGACAGTGAACATGGTCATGCAGGAATTGAGGCCGAAGCAAGCAATTGCCGAAGAAGCCGCTTTCCTGAATTCAACCCTGTCAACCGATGAAATATTTTAACCTGAAGGATTTTTGTTCATGACATCACTGGATCAATTATTTCAGATTCTAAATCGCGTGTTACAGATTGAACCGCAGCAATTCCGGGACGAGATTGGACCGAAAGACATCCCCCGCTGGGATTCCCTTAGGCATCTTGCCATGATTTCAGAGCTTGAAGATGATTTTGAAATCGAATTTGGCATGGATGAAATCTCCCGGATGCGATCCATCGGCGATATCAAGGAAAGCCTTAAAATTCATGGCATCAATTTTTAATATCACGGAATATCTGTTTGGGTGCAACCGATTTTCAGATCGGCTCTTGATCATGGGACCAGATGAATCCCTGAGCTATGCCCAGGCATATCATCGCATCGTGGCTGTTAGCGCCTGGCTCAGATCCCAAAAATTTTCGCGTAATGATAATATCCTGCTGTGGGCTGACAATTCGGCTTTTTTTATCATCGCTTATTTTGGCATTATGCGGGCAGGCTGTTGCTGTGTGCCCATTGATCCACGATCTGATAACGTTTTTCTGGATCAGGTGATTCAATTATGCCACCCATCCTTGGGGTTTGTGCAACCAAAATATGCAGTAGCAACTGAGGGATTGAATATAAAGATTTGCTCTGATTTGTCTGCTCTTCCAGCCTGCACGGATGCGAATCTTAACCCTCCGGCAGATACCATGGACAAAGATACAGCAGCCATTTTGTTCACTTCCGGATCTACCGGTTCTCCACGGGGAGTGATGCTTAGCCATGCCAATATCTGCTACAATACCGATGATATTGTGGCATTTCAAGGCCTGACGGATGCCGATATCCACCAAGTCGTGCTACCGTTCAGCTATTGCTTCGGAGCTTCCCTGCTGCACACGCATTTGCGTGTTGGCGCTGCATTGGTATTGAACACCCGCTTCATGTTTCCGGATACAGTGCCTGAACTTGTGGAAATGTATGGCTGCACAGGCCTATCAGGGGTTCCAGCCGTATATCAGATACTATGTCGGCGGAGTACATTTCTGCGATTCAAGATGCCGTCCTTGCGGTTCATGGCTCAGGCAGGCGGCCCTTTGGCGCAGCCATTTATTGAGGAAATTTCGAACGCTTTTCCTGAAAAAGCATTTTATGTTATGTATGGACAAACCGAGGCCACGGCAAGGCTCTCTTATCTGCCGCCTGAGCTGATCCGGATCAGACCGGGATCTGTGGGTCGCGGGCTTGCTAGTACCCGTCTTGCCGTGATAGATGAGAATGGTCAGCCTGTTTCACCTGGACAGGAAGGCGAGATTGTGGCATTCGGACCCAATATCATGCTGGGCTATTACCAGGACCCCGAAGCCACGGCAACCAGGTTGAACAACGCTCTTGTGTCGGCTGTAACCGTTCACTCCACCTCCCAGCGGGAGGTGGTTGGGGGGAGGGCAAGTGGTTGGCATGACAGCATTTCCCACCTCCCAACCTCCCCCCGCTGGGGGGAGAGGTCTGAACGGCGCCAGCGCTACGCAGCTCCTTGGCGCCCATCGTTGAATACCGGAGACCTGGCTACTGTGGATGCGGATGGGTTTATTTACATAACGGGAAGGCGCTCCGGATTCATTAAAAGCGCAGGCCATCGCATCAGCCCTCATCGCGTGGAAGCTGCCATCGCCGCCTGGGAAAACGTGCTGGAAGTGGCGGTTGTGGGAGTTCCGGATCTGCTTCTTGGAGAGGCTATCAAAGCCATTGTGGTTCCCCGGAATCGTCGTCAGAAACTGGAACCCGAGGCAATTATTGCTTGGTGTCGTGGGCATCTTCCGGAATACATGGTACCAAGGATTGTGGAGATCAGTCCCGGATTGCCAAGAAATTCCTCCGGTAAGTTAGTTCAGAAATTATGATATTTTTTTAGTTGGAATGCTTATGAAAAATCTAATGCTGATTGGGGCCAGCGGCATTGCCCTGGAAATCATTGATTCGGTTGATGCGATCAACGCAATCAAGCCATGCTGGAACATCACCGGGATTCTGGATGATGATCCGAACCGCACTGGCGAATCGTTTTATCGCGGCGTTGAGATTGTAGGAACCAGCCAGGATATAGGACGCTATATTGAAACCGATACATTTTTTCTGATCGCCTTTTGTTCCGTGCCAAATTTTATGCTGAGACCGGAATATGTGGAGCGATTAAACCGAAAATATCCGGATATTCGTTTTACCACCATCATTCATCCTTTGGCCTGGATTTCACCGAGCGCAAGCATCGGATCTGGTGTTTTTCTGGCGCCGCATATTGTCGTGGATGCCAATGCCTGCGTGGGAGATCACTGTCTGGCGCTTTTTGGGAGCGTCATCAGCCGCTGGGTAAAAATCGGTGATTTTGTTTTTATTTCCGCCGGTGTCAATATCATGGGATCCGTACAGGTGGGCGAATGTTCTTTTTTAGGGGTTCGCACCACGATTATCAGTGATATTGGAGATCATGTGCTGGTAAATGCCGGGGCGCTGGTATCCCGACCAGTTGCCAGCCATGCCATTGTACAGGCCCCCGCAAGTGGTGAAGTCACCTATTTTAAGAGTACTGAAAAACTACAACGATTGCTTGGGAGTCTATGTCACCATTAAAACTGCACCACATCGGTATTGTGGTTAAAGACCTGAACCGGTCACTGAACCAATTTCAGCAAGATTACGGATTTTCGCCTTCTACAGAGGTGATTACGGTTGACAATCAAGGCGTTCGGGTGGTTCTGCTTTCCTGTGGCGGCGATGCGGCCATTGAACTGATTGAGCCTCTGGATGAACATTCTCCAGCTTACACGGCTGCCCAGCAAGGCGGTGGACTCAATCATCTCTGCTATGAAACCGCTGATTTTGACAAATATCTTGAGCGATTCAAGCATAAAATCGTCAGATCAGCCCGGCCTTCACCCCTTCACTTGTTTGGCGGAAGGCGCACTGCCTTTATCTTTCGTCATCACCAGTTAATCGAGCTATTAGAAAAAAACCGTTGACCGTGAAAGGTATACTGCGAACGGGCATAATCTGCGCTTTCCATAAACTCCCTCTCCCAGCGGGGGAGGGTTGGGGGGATCAAAAACGTAAAATTATGCCCGTTCGCAGTATAAATGCTCAACGGTCAACGGCTTTTCTGTCAATTAACAATGGAGAACACACATGGATAAACGAATTGTTCATCAAGTATTTGAACATTTTGCAGCGCGTTTCCCCGAAAATATAGCAGTGGAACATGCAGGTCACAGTCTTAGCTATGCCCAATTGAATAAACAGGCCGATGTTCTTGCGCAAACGCTCCGGACGAACGGAATCGGTCATCAAACGCTGGTGGGGATTTTAATGCCAACTGGCCTGGAATATCTGATTTCAATCCTGGGTATTGCCAAGGCAGGATGTATTTTCGTGCCTCTAACAGTGGATTTTCCCAAACAGCGGCTGACAGCCCTTTTGGATCACACTCGGCCCAAAGTGATCCTGACCGATCTGAATAATTCGAATTTGCTAAAAGAACTATGCATTGCCGGGTCTTTTCCATGTATGTTAGCGCTCGTTTTGGCATTAGATATGTGCCATGATATGACCGAATCTTTCTCAGAGGATTGCCCGTCCGGACCGGATGACGGTCTGTACATAATGCACACTTCCGGATCCACCGGCGCTCCCAAAGCCATTCTCGGATGCCATAAGGGGCTGAGCCACTTTGTGCATTGGGAAATCCAGGAATTTGGACTGGATCAGAATCTGCGAGTCAGTCTTCTGGCGCCGCCGACATTTGATGTGAGTTTGCGCGATATTTTCGTTCCTTTGATGGCAGGCGGAACAATCTGCATTCCAGATCCCGAAACCCGCCTGCATTCGAGCCTGCTCCTGAACTGGCTGGATTTAGCCAAGATCAGCCTTATCCACTGCACGCCGTCTGTGTTTCGACTGCTCATTAGCGAGCTTGAAATGCGATCCACCGGGAACTCTATCTTACATCCTTCTTTTTTGTCTGCTTTGCAGCGGATTCTTCTGGCCGGAGAGCCGCTTTATGGCGAAGACATCAACCGCTGGCAATCGGTGATGGGAAATCGTGTGGAACTGGTCAACCTGTATGGGCCAACTGAAACCACGCTGGCAAAACTCTATCATCGCATCGCCTTCCAACCTTACGATCGAGAGCAAATTATACCATTAGGTCTGCCGATATCCAATACTGCGGTATTGATCCTGAAAGACAACCGGTTGTGTCACATTGGCGAAAAAGGCGATATTCACATCAAGACGCCTTTTCGGACCAAAGGATATTATCTTGATCCCGAACTTACAGCCCAGTGCTTTATTCAAAATCCCCTGAATCCGGACGCAGCCGATATCATTTACTGCACTGGAGATCAAGGCCGTTACCGTCCGGATCGCAGTGTGGAGTTCCTGGGCCGCGAAGATGGTCAGATCAAACGGCACGGCATTCGGGTGGAAATCCTTGAAATTGAACAGGCTCTTCGCAGTCATGAGGCAGTGGCCGAGAGCCTGATTATAGTCAGCGCCGGACATGGCGATAACCCGGCCCAAATATCCTATAGTCAGATACTTGCCTATTTTACTGAAAAAACGCCTGTTTCATCCGCAGACCTTCGGGTTCATCTTCAGCGCCTGCTGCCGGATTACATGATTCCGGATTTTTTCATTCCCCTTAAAGCCTTTCCCCGCAATTCTCATGGCAAAACAGATCGCAGCGCCTTGCCACTGCCTGCGCTAAGACATTGCCTGTCTTTGCCAGAAACCGATACTGAAATTAAATTAGCTGCAATCTGGCAGGATGTGCTTAGCGCGCCTGTTGTGGGAAAAACAGATTCGTTTTTCGATGTCGGCGGCAATTCACTGAATGCCATGCGGATTCTGGCTCGCATCTATCATGAGATGGACCGGGAAATCACCCTCAAAGAGTTTTTCAGTCATCCGCGACTTCAGGATATGGCATCCCTCTTGGATAGTAGTCCGGAAATGGGGTATGCGCCCATTGACACAGCCCATGACCAACTGGATCAAAATATCCAAATATCTTCTATCTGGCCGCTGTCTACGGCCCAGCATCGGTTGTGGGTGTTGCACCAGATGAAAGATGGCGAAGCCGCCTATAATATTCCGATAGCTTACGAATGTCGGGGACCCTTTGACTTTGCGCTATGGAGGCAAGCGCTGGAAACTATGATTCAGCGGCACGGATCGTTTCGCACCAGCTTTATCTTTCAGGACAACCAGCCTTGTCAGCAAATCAGACCCCTCCCCCCAGCGGAGGGAAGTTGGGAGGTGGGAATTTCGAAATATATTGATCTTTCTGCAACCCCGGATCCTCTGGCTGTTTGCAGGGATCAGGTGCAATTACTGGCCGGAACCCCCTTTGATCTGAGCCAGGCGCCTTTGCTGCGAGCCGTGGTTTATAAAATCGGATTTGAACACCATGTGCTGGCGTTAGTTGTGCATCATATTGTCAGCGATGCCTGGTCTATGGACATCCTGGCCCGGGAAATGGCTGTTTTAGCCGACGCTCTTGTGCCGGCTACAAGAGCGTATGCAGCAAATGCAGCTTATACAGCAAATGCCGGGATGCCGGAATGTTGGAATAGCGACATATCGGCATATCGGCATATCGACATTTTGCATTCCAAGCTGCCTCCTCTGCCCTGCCAGTACACGGATTACACGCTCTGGCAGAAACGACTGATAGATTCACCCAAAGCTAAAGCACATCGCAATTACTGGCATCAGCAACTTGCAGGGGACTTGCCAGCCCTTGACCTGGCGACTGATTTTATCCGGCCAGCAGTCCAGACTTTTACGGGAAGCGCTACTCATTTTTTTCTGGATGAGATGATGACCGAAAAATTGTCTGATCTGGGACGTAATCATCAGGCCAGTTTATTCATGGTTATCCAGTCCCTTATCAAAATTTTACTTTTTCGTTATACCGGACAGACAGATATCTGCATTGGCGCGCCGGTATCGGGTCGCACTCACCCGGATGTATCCGGCCTGATAGGCTGTTTTATCAACATGCTGGTCTTACGCGATGAAATCCGGCCAGATCAAAGCGCATCAAGCTTTTTAGACCAGATCCGCCATACTACCATGGAAGCGTTGGAGCATCAGGATTATCCTTTCGATCAGTTGGTGGCTGAGCTGGTCCTGGAGCGGGATATCAGTCGAAGCCCCCTGGTAGATGTGGGCCTGACACTCTATGAAGCAGATCCAGTCGTCATTGAGGCTGTGAGCACCCTCCACGGGACTGGAAGTCCCCTCCACGGGGCTGGCAAGAGTTTGAAGCTTACCCCCTTTGCCTTTGAATGGCCGATCAGCAAACTGGATCTAATTTTCACTTTCCGACCAGTTGGAAAGCAGCTTGATGGCGAAATCCGTTTTCGCACGGATTTATTTCAGCCTCAAACCATTCACCGCATGGTCGAGCATCTGAAAATGCTTGTTCGCAGTGTCTCGGAGAATCCGGCAACGCCGATTGGGGCATTAACCATGCTTCCCGACGATGAAAAAATGCTGGTCTGTAGCGATTTTGCATCAGGCGGTAGGGGCGAATCTTGTATTCGCCCTATCGAAGGGCATGTTCACCCTATTGAAGGGCGAATACAAGATTCGCCCCTACGTATTCCCATCTCTGCCCCCTGTACACTGCCACCTCTTTTGATTACGGCTAAGATAGATCAATTAGCCCGGCAAACGCCGGATCAGATTGCCGTGGCCTGCGGAAACAGTTTGCTGAGTTATCGGGAACTGAATCAGACATCCGATGCTCTGGCCCGTTATCTATCAAGCTTGGGCGTAGGGGCCGAAACGCCCGTGGCTGTCCTGTTAAACCGGTCCCCATCCTGGGTCATGGCTATGATAGGAATAATGAAAGCAGGCGGAGTGTATCTGCCCATTGATCCCCAATATCCCGAATCCAGGATTCAATTCATGCTGAGGGACAGCAAATGTCGCTTTTTGCTAACTGAAAACACATTCTGGGAATTAAGCGCAGCTTTTGACCATTTACAACGGATTGACTTAAATGAAATATTTAAACTGGATTTGTCATCTGACCTTTGGCCCCTGCCGGATGTAACACCCGGCCAGATCGCCTACATGATATATACTTCAGGCTCTACGGGTACGCCCAAAGGAGTCATGGTTCCGCACCGTGGGCCGGTGAATATGGCGCTGGATCAGATACACCGCTTTGGCATCCTTGGAACGGATCGCGTATTACAATTTGCTTCACCCGGTTTTGACGCATCCCTATACGAGATGTATCTGGCCTTTTTCAGCGGCGCAACCCTGGTCATTGCACCGCCAACCGAGATTCAGGACCCTGATCGATTTTTAAAATATCTGGATGCTCAGCATGTGACACTGGCGACCCTGCCCCCAGTATATCTTGGTACGCTGAAACGCGCCCTTCCAGACTGTGTGCGCACCGTAATCACCGCAGGAGAAGCCGCCGTTGCATCAGACGCCATGTATTACGGATCCAGGATTCAGTATATCAACGCTTATGGTCCGACAGAAACATCGGTGTGCGCGGCCTGCCATCGGGTGACGGCAAACAATTCCTATCCCCAGGGAATTCCTATTGGCAAACCTCTTTGTGGTATCCAGATATTCATTCTGGATGCCAGGCTTGAGCCTGTTCCCATAGGCATCCCCGGAGAAATCTGTATATCCGGTATTGGACTAGCCCGTGGCTATCACAACCGGCCAGAACTTACGGAACAGGTCTTTGCGCCCCATCCTTTTTTAAAAACCGATCTGGAACCCGAAAAACGCCTTTACCGCAGCGGTGATATCGGAAAATGGCTGCCGGACGGGAATATTCTATTTTTGGGCAGACGGGATGAACAGGTCAAAATCCGCGGGCATCGCATTGAACTTCAGGAAATAGCTATGACCCTTCGCGGGCAGCCAGGCATCCGGGATGCTGTGGTATTTGTGCATCCGGTTCTGAATCCGGCAGGTTTGGAGTTGCTCGCCTACTACATTCCCCAAAGCGCGGGGAAGATCGCAAAAATGGAAGTAGAGGCAGGCCAACTTGCCTGTCCTGATTCTGTGGCTTCAACATTATCGGAATCGGTATTGAAACAGGCGCTAAGCCGTCAATTGCCAGCATATATGGTCCCATCTCATATCATTTCAGTGGAAAGTTTTCCGCTGACCGCCAACGGCAAAATCGACCGCCAGGCATTGCCTGATCCCTGGCGGGAGACAGGCAGCAAAGCAGTTCAGGCCACATCAGAGGGGACTACCGGGATTTTGATTCAGATATGGCGGCAGGTTCTGGGACGGGATCATATCGAACTGAACGATAATTTTTTCGCCCTGGGCGGAGATTCCATTAAAGCCATTCAGGTATCTGCCCGTCTTCATGAGCGCCATCTTCATCTTCAGGTAGCAGATATTTACCGCTTTCCCAGCATCGGCGAACTGGTAGGGCTGATTCAGGCCGCATCTTCAGACATAAATACTGAACCTGCCTGGGGACAGACTCGGTTGACTCCGATTCAGAGCTGGTTTTTTGACACCTTTTCCGATCACAGCCATCATTTTAACCAGGCAGTTTTGCTTGAACCAACGATACCTCTAAAATTACCTGCTCTAAAAGCAGCTCTGCAAAGCCTGCTGGACCATCACGATGTTCTAAGATCATGGTTTTCACAGGGCGCAGGCGGCTGGTTTCAGACTTATGAGCCACCCGGAATGGAAATTGATATTATCACAGAAGATTGGTCACTTCTATCCGATGCGGCTAATCCAATAACTGACCGCTTTCGCATCCATACCGCCAAGATGCAGGCCAGCTTTGACCTGACCCGGCCGCCATTGCTCCGTGTGGTCTGGTATAAACTCCCGGATGGGGAGCGGCTGTTGATAGTTATTCACCATCTTGTTGTGGATACCGTTTCCTGGAGTATTCTCCTTGAGGATCTGGATATGAGCTATCAGGCAGTTATCCGGGAGCAATCTGTGGTGCTGCCTGCCAAGACTGATGGGTTTAAAAAATGGGCGGAGCGACTGCAAATATTAGCATCAGATCCGAGCTTTCTGGCTGAAATTCCTTTCTGGCGGCGGCAAATTGCAGCTCTTGCAGAGACGAAGATCGGTAGTCGCCATGGAGCTGCTATTGTATTGAGAGGCGATAAAAAAACTAATCTATCGACTCTTGATAGACCCTCGTCTTTTCGTTATACATACCAAAATGTCCGAACGTTGCGTTTTCAGCTCTCCGACTACCAGACAAATGTACTGCTAAGCCGGGGACAGCACATTTATCGGGCCACAGCGCAGGAGTTGTTATTGGCCGGCCTTGCGACCGCATTTTACAACTGGGATGGGCGACTCCGTCTCAGCCTGGCTATGGAACACCATGGCAGGGAAGGATCAATAACCGGCGCTGATCCATTGCGGACAGTTGGCTGGTTTACCAGCCTTTTTCCCATGATGCTGACCGCAGAGCCGGATTTAGATCCCGGTTCTCAGGTTCGCTCTGTTCAGCGCAGCCTGAGTGAACTTCCTGGACGTGGCATAGGTTATGGGGTGTTGCGCTATCTGGGTGAGGAACGGCTCAGAGCTGATTTGAACACGGAACATTGGCCGTCCGTGAGTTTTAATTATCTGGGGCAACTGGGACTAACGGCACAGCAATCGTTTTTCCGGGTTGTATCGGAACCCGTGGGGCCCTTGGTTGCCCCGGATGCTTTCCGGCTCCATGATCTGGACATTCAGGCATGGATTCACCAGGACGCTCTTCACGCATCCATTTACTTTCATCCGGACCAGATACCAACAGACAGCGTTCAGAATCTTCTGGCCCTCTACCAAAAAGCCTTGATGGCGCAAATACTTGATGGCGCATTGGGGCTGGAAGCTACCTCCACGGCCAAAAGCCGGGATCAATCACCATCCCTGCTTTCAGAGGACTTGCGCTTTTGCGGTCTTAGCGATGCTGATCTGGAAAAGGCCATGGGTGATAACTAAGATTAATAATGATGAAAATATAGTAAGAATATCAGGATAATGCAAAAACCTATTAAAGGAAGTTTCCATGCGCAGATTCCATTCCTACGGCCCAGTAAATGCTCGCAGCCACTTTGCCGTGCCCCGCACGGATTTGGTTAACCAGTGTCTGAATTCGCTGATTGGAAGTGACAATGATTTGGCGGATGTGTTTGATGGAAAAACCCTGAATCTTCCGTCACTTCTTGACCGGTACAAGGCTTATCTGGTTGGAATGAAGGCCAAAGGACTCAATCCCTTCAAGGATCAACCCCGATGAACCGATTTGCATTATACACCGAAGCAATCGGACATTTTCATCTCTATGTCTGGCTTCAAGCCGCCATTGGCAGGCGTTGTGTAACCAGCCCGGAGTTTCCTACCAGCAACAGCAAGGTGGATATTCATATCCGGTGCAATGGAAAGAAAGGCATCATTGAGGTCAAAAGCTTTGTGGATATGTCTAAAACCAGAAAGGGCACTGCACAGGCTGCGGCCTGCGCCCGCAGTCTCAATCTGAATTCGGTTACGCTTGCCCTGTTTGTGCCTGTGGATGATCAAACGGTTCTTGACATACTGTCCGGAAAACACCAGAATGATGGCGTAAACATAGCGGTTGTGGCCATTGGGTGGACATAAGAGCAGATGAATGATAAGGGTGAAATATGCAAGGAAATCCCCTGTTTTTACTGAGACTTTTGGTTATCCTGAATCTGATGTTTCTGATTCAAAGCCATCAATCCATGGCTGCTTCCCCAGAGAAACGTGTGGCTTTGGTGATTGGCAACAGCGCCTATCTGAACACGCCGCCTCTTGCCAATCCACGAAATGATGCAACGGAGATTGGAAAGGTGTTGAAGCGGCTCGGGTTTGACGTTGAAGTGGTTGTGGATGCCATAAAACCAGATATGGATCAGGCTCTGGGGTGATGAAAATCATCAAAAAACTGGTTTTAAATTGATCCCATTTTTATTCCTTATTATGTAAGCGGAACAAAAATAGGATCAGTTTTTCACTAAAATATATGGCAATTCAAAAAAAACCACTACCAACCATGAAAAGAATAGTTTACATTGAATCGTCAGTCATCAGTTATCTAACATCTCGTCCAAATCGGGACATTATTATTGCGGCGAGACAAGCGATAACTCTCGATTGGTGGGAAAACAACCGACACAGGTTTGAACTTCGCATATCTATTCTGGTAGAAGAAGAAATTAGCAGAGGCGATCCATCAGCAGCACAGCTACGTCTTGAAAAAGTTGCAAAAATACCAAACCTTATCATCTCAGACGAGGCAACCAAATCCAGGCCCTAAAACACTTTTTGGATCGAAGTAGGGGACAGGTATTGATAAAATGGTTGCCTCATGATGTTATATTATTTGTTGGAAATCACATGAAGGATAACACACATGCGCAGATTCCACTCTTATGGACCGGTTGACGAAGATATTCATTTTAGCGTCCCCCGAACAGATATTGTGCAACAATATCTTGATCAGCTTATCGGACATCCTGAAAAAGGCGGCCATTATTTCACCGTTTGGGCACCACGGCAAACCGGAAAAACCTGGCTGACCCGCCAGATTGTCCAGGAGATTAAAGCGCGGCACCCGGATCAGTATGAAATTCTGTCATTTTCACTGGGGATACTGCGGGGCATCTCAATCCCAAAAGATCAAATTTCAGATGAAATCCCGAATTCTTTTTCGAATATCATTTCTGAAAAATTTCCGAATGAACCGAACGTAAAAGATTGGAAAGAATTTCGGGATATGTTCAGCCGAAACAAAGGGCTTTGGGATCGCCCATTGATAATGTTGATTGATGAGGTGGATACGCTACCATCCTTCTGGCTGGATGTGCTGGTGGGGCAGTTCCGTGAAATGTATCTGGATCGTGAAGCCAACTGGCTTCACGGACTATCCCTGATTGGTGTGCGGGCCGTTCTGGGTGTGGACAGCGAGAGAGGATCGCCGTTCAACATTCAGAGAAGCCTTCATGTCCCTAACTTCACCCTGAATGAAGTCACGGACCTGTTTGATCAGTATCAACGGGAAAGCGGTCAGATCGTTGAACCAGAGGTTGTCGTGAGTGTGTATGAATCCACAAACGGCCAGCCAGGTCTTGTGGGATGGTTCGGGGAGCTATTGACCGAAAAGTACAATCCGGGAAAGGATTGTTCCATTGATCCAAATACATGGGAAACGGTGCATCATGTAGCAATAACTTTGGAGTGGAACAACACCGTTCTGAATCTGGTCAAAAAAGTCCGCACGGGATATGTTCCCCACGTTCTGGAGCTGTTCTCCCGATCCGATGTTTCGTTTTCAATTGATACGGAGTGGTGTGCATACTTGTACATGAACGGCGTGATTGTGCCTGAAATCCAAACGGGTGATAACGGCAGAAAGACATCTGTTTGCCGCTTTTCCTGCGCATTTATCCAGAAACGCCTGTATAACGCACTGACCAACGACCTGATCGGAGACCGTCTGCCGATGCTGGCGGTTGATCCCGTGGATGATCTGGCGGATGTATTTGAAGGAGAAACCCTGAATCTGCCACCTCTTCTTGACCGGTACAAGGCGTATCTGGTTCGAATGAAGG
>Ga0194038_1000113_pt1 | contig 34790 bp, 48 predicted proteins | sample JunL226m_MetaG_FD_148630 | JGI IMG/M metagenome (GOLD analysis project Ga0194038, IMG submission 148630) | Anoxic zone freshwater microbial communities from boreal shield lake in IISD Experimental Lakes Area, Ontario, Canada - Jun2016-L227-6m | ecosystem: Environmental > Aquatic > Freshwater >... | reverse complement strand
ATGAAAACAGCAATTAAAGTATTTGAGCAAAACAATTTTTGGGTTAGTGAAATTCTTAACTTAAATGGTTTAAAAAATCAACTTGGACAAATTCCAACAAGTTTTAAGTTTTATGGAGTTTCTTCATCATCGGTTTATGACCAGGCTTTAAAAACATTGAAAGCTCAAAAATGAAAACCAAAATTATTGAATGGGTAGGCGTAATTTTTCTAGGTATTCTTTTAGGCGCAATGTTCGCCTTTGGAGCTTAATCATGGGAATGAACAGAGCTGATGCCTACTACGAACCTAATGACTATGATGACCGTTCCGATGAAATTGAAGAACGCACATGGGAACTTCTCAAAATCGGTGGCAAATTTGACTACAGAACTTCAGGTGCTATTTCTGAGGCTCTTAGTGAAATGGGTGTAGACGATTCCAAAGCCTTGCAAGATGTTATAGATACAGGCGATTACGAGCAAATCGGTAGAAAAATAGTAATGATGGCTATGGATTACATGGAACATCATGCCAAAGAAGTAGCAGAATTTGAAATCAACGACTAAGGAGTAAGTGATGAGTTATTTAGAACTACGCAAAATCAATGTAAACGAACACACAGAAAAGAAGGGTAAATTTACTTACCTTTCATGGGCTTGGGCAGTAGACCAACTACTACAAGCTGACCCTATGGCAACATGGGATTATCAAGCTCCTATGCAGTTTGGTGACACTTTAATGGTATTTTGCTCAGTATCAGCTTTTGGCAAAACCATGACAGCTCAGTTACCTGTCTTAAATCCTCAAAACAAAGCTATCTCCAATCCTGACTCTTTTGCAGTCAATACAGCTATGCAACGCTGCCTAGCCAAAGCTATCGCACTTCATGGAATCGGTCTTTATATCTATGCTGGTGAGGATATTCCTGATGAACCAACTCCTGATTTGACTGATTTAGCAAAAGAATGGGTAGGAGAAATCAATGTATGCAAAACCATTGAAGATTTAAAAAGAGTTTATGGAACGGCTTATGCAGCACTAGCCAAAGATAAAAACGCAGTTCAGTTGATTGCCAACGCTAAAGACTTGAAAAAAGGAGAATTTGCATGATTGAACAGGGAACTCCTGAATGGCATGAACTCCGTAGAGGCAAAGTAACAGCTTCTAGGGTAGCCGACATACTCGCAAAGACAAAGACAGGTACTTCAGTTAGTAGACAAAACTATCTGATTGAGCTTGCCTTGCAGCGAACTACAAAGACCATAGAACCATCATATACCAATGCTGCTATGGAATGGGGAACTGCTACAGAGCCTCAAGCAAGGGTAGCTTATGAAGTCAGCACCAATAACTTTGTAGACCAAGTACCATTTATTGACCATCCTAAGATTCAAGGATTTGGATGCTCACCTGATGGATTGGTAGGTAAAGATGGTCTTTTGGAGATTAAATGTCCTAATTCTGCTACGCATTGGGAATACTTTAAAGCTAAAGAGCCACCTAAAAAATACTTTATTCAGATGCAAGCTCAAATGGCGGTAACTGGAGCGAAATGGTGCGACTTTGTTAGTTTTGACCCTCGTATGCCTGAACGCAGTCAGCTTTTGATTGTCAAAATTCCTAAAGACGCAGAGTTCATTTTGTACATGGAAGCAGAAATTAATCAGTTTTTAGAAGAAGTATCTACAGAAGTTAAATTAATGGAGAATCAATAATGGCTATCACTCATTTTGTAAAAGCAGCAGTTTCAGAGTACCAAGACAAAGAAGGAGCGACTAAAAAGCGTTATCAGTCGATTGGCGTAATCATGGAAACCAAACATGGATTGATGCTTAAACTGGAAATATTGCCTTTATATGCAATAAAAGAAGGCGGTTTACTAGCTTACTTAAATCCACCTGAAGATAAAGCTATTCCTACTCAACAAGTTTCTAAGGAGTTTATTGATGATGTTCCATTCTAAACTATTGATTTTATTGGCTTTTGTTGGTACTGCACAAGCTCAAACTTATGTAATATCAACTCCTCAAGGCTATCAAGCTGGAGTCATACAAGTACAAGGTAATCAAGCTACAGTCGTTAATAATGCTGGTTATCCTGTACAGAACATTACTGTCTATCCGAACCAAGTCGTAACGCCTTCAGGTTATGCGATTGGAACGACTAGCTATACAGTTCCTATGTCTCCTCCGTCTCCACCTTCACCAAGAGTATTGCAATGAACAATGAACCAGTAGCGTGGATGCACAAACCAAGTGGAACTGTATTTAATGAAATCATTGCTTGTGTAGAACCTGATGATTTAATTCCACTCTACACCCATCCAGCAAAGGAATCAAAAGCAAAAGACAGGTTTTCAAACTATGAATCAATCTGCCTTCAATGTGGCACAACAATTTATAAGCCAGCTTTTAAGACACTAACAGATGAGGAAATTAAAGAATTATCTGAAAAACATTTAGACATGGATTGGCAAACAGGAGTAATTGAGTTTGCTAGAGCAATACTAAGAAAGGCACAAGAGAAATGATACCTGAACAGGACATTTACGATTTCTATATGGCTAAAGCAACTACTCCAATACCAAATCGTTTTCAGAGCTATTTAAAGAAGTTCAGGAAGATTGAACAATTTATTAGAGAACATGATAAGAAATGAAAAATGACTGACATAGTTCTTAGTCCTTCTGAAATTCAAATGGCTGCTTTTGTAGGATGCCAAAGAGCTGTACAAAACATTCAAAACAAGGAGACATACAGCGTCTCAGGTGAAAAGGTCGATGACTTTTGGCAAAGAATGATAGGCGGTGCATTAGCTGAAGCTGCTTTTGCTAAACACCTAAACCTGTATTGGTGGAAGGGAGCTAAAAACACTTCTGATGTAGGAGAATTTGAAATAAGAACAACTCCTTATGCCAATGGAGATTTGCATATAAAGCCTAATGACCCTGAAGATAAGCAGTTTTATCTACTTACAGGAGCAAACGGAACATATAAAATCCGAGGATGGTATACAGTTAATGAGGCTAAATTACATCCTGAATGGTTATATTCCAAAAAAGAAGGTAGAGAAAAGCAATATTGGATTCCTCAAACAAGCCTACATGACTAAAAATGAAAAAGAACGATACAGAAAAATTGCAGAAATTGGGTGCATATTGTGTTACTCACAAGGAAACGAAGGTACGGAATGTGAAATCCACCATATTCGTAGAGCAGGTCAGCGAAAAACAGCTCCAACAATCGGACTCTGCCCAATACATCACCGATTCCATCTTGGTATTCACCAGCTTGGGCGTAGAGCTTGGGAATCTACTCACTCAACGACAGAGGAAGCTCTGCTTGAACTCACCAATCGGATACTAAATGACTAATCCACATACACATTGTTGGCATGATTCAGGTGTAGTTTTAACTTCTATGCCTCCTCAATATAAGCATATTTGCTGCCATTGTGGAGAAATAAAGCTAGTAATTCCACAAACAATTCAGTCTTTTGAAGGACATGGGAAATATCATCCACAAAATTACATAACTGGATTTGTAGATGTTGGTTCTTAACCTTCCGCTTCCTCCATCAATTAACCATTATTGGGGAACTCATGGTCATAGAAGGTATGTATCTAAAGCTGGAGTAGCCTTTAAAGAAGCTGTTTCAGATTATGTAGCTGAGTATGCAATACCGAAGTTAGGAACTGCAAGACTAGAGTTTCAAGTGACTTTATATCCTAGAGACCGTAGAAAACAGGATATAGATAACCGAATTAAGGCTTTATGGGATGCTTTAGCTGATGCTGGAGTATTTGATAATGACGAGCAAATTGATGTATTAATCGTGCATCGTGGAGAGATTAAAAAAGGTGGTGGATGTTTGGTTTATATTGATATAATTGACGAAAAGCAAAGCCCTTAAAGGTCGGTAAACCAATAAGGGCTTTTAGCCAAACTGCTTGTGAAGGAGTATTTTGGCTAAGTTAATTTTATATTAAAAAGGAAGTGATATGAATGAAAATGTTGCTATGTTTGTTGCTACCCTGTTTCATAGCGGTACAAATACTCACTTCTTTCATTTATCCACTAATTCTTACGCACAGCATAAGGCTTTGGGCAATTTCTATGAAGCTATCATAGAGCTTGCAGATGACTACGCTGAAGCCTATATGGGTAGATACGAGCAGTTAAAGTCGTTTCCTAGTACCTACCATCTTCCTAAAGACCCTTTAAAGTACCTAGAATCATTAAAGACTTTTGTAGATGAAGCCAATAAAGACCTTCCTAAAGAACAAGAATTGGTCAATATCGTAGCTGAAATCCAGCAACTCATAGATTCAACGCTATACAAACTACGCTTTCTTAAATAATGCAGCTCGTAGGCTTATCTGCTCTTGAGTACGATGAGCAATACTATGCAGAGCATAAAGATGCCGACCTTGATTACTTAGGTCATGGTTACTGGCAAGAAGAATACGCAAAAATGGTATCTAAGGGTTTACCAGTAGATTCAGTTGTATTTGATGGTGGATGTGCTTGTGGTTCAATACTTAATGGATTCAAAAAGCTAGGATTTAAGACGATAGGTATGGATTTATCGGCTTATATGATTGAGCTAGGAACTGAGCATTTTGATAACGATGAGCTAATTTGTGGCTCACTTACCAAAATACCATTGGAGGACAACTCTGTAGATTTAGTCCATTCAGCTCAAGTGCTAGAGCATATTCCTGAAGAACTCATGAAAGATATAGTAAGTGAGTTTGAGCGTATATTGAAGCCAAAAGGCAAAATGTTCTTATGCTTAGACGCTATCAGAGACGGTGAAACCAAAGAAATGTACATGGGAGACCCTACTCATGTAAACATTCAAAGAATTGAATATTGGTCTAAATTATTTAAAAAAGGTAATTTACTATTTGATGTTCAGAGTTATAATAATTTTGTGCGCTCTGAGTTTAAGCCAACAGCAGAAGTAGATGCTAACTTCTTTGAGGCTTATCCTTATTGGAGCGTGTTTACTCTTATTAAGGAATAGATATGCCACTCGATAAAAGCGGAAGCGCACAATCAGTCGGAAAAAACATTAAAGCCGAAATGAAAGCTGGAAAGCCTAAAAAACAGGCATTAGCTATTGCTCTTAATACAGAGCGTGAATATGCTAAAGGCAGCCGAAAAGCTAAATTAGAAGCTACTTACGACAAATATGTAAAGGAGAAAGAATAATGGCTGCAAATCTTCCTGCATTAGTAAGTCGTAAAGACACTAAGAAACCTGAACTTAATGTAGCCAATAAAAACAATGTGCTACAGATTAAAGAGAATCAGCGCATGAAGCGTAAAGCTGCACTATTGTCAGCTATGAACAAAATACATGACCCTGATATTGCTTAAAAAATAGGCTACAATAAAACCCTTATATATCAAATACTTGAGAATATATGGAATCTAAAGTAGAAAAATCTGTCAAAAAAGAGCGTAGAGGCGGTGCTAGAGCCAATAGTGGTAAGCCTAAAGGTTTGCCTAAATCAGGCGGTAGACAAGCTGGTACGCCTAATAAAGCTACTGGAATAGCTAGATTAGCTTTTGCTAATTTTGTTGATAACAACGCAGATAAACTTCAAGGATGGCTAGAAGAAATAGCCTCCAATGAGAAGCTAGGAGCTAAAGTAGCTTTTGATTGCTTAATGCAAGTAGCTGAGTTTCATGTACCTAAACTAGCTAGAACTGAGTTAGTAGGCGATAAAGAAAATCCAATCATCGTACAGACAGTAAACTTTTGACTACTATCCGACTGCCTAATAACTGGATTCCTAGAGATTACCAGCTTCCAGCATGGAGATATATGCAAAATGGTGGCAAACATTGTGAATTGGTTTGGCATCGAAGAAGCGGTAAGGATGAAGTTGGATTGCACTTCTGTGCAGTTGCAGCATTCAGAAGGGTAGCTCAGTATTGGTATATGCTTCCTGAATACAATCAAGCTCGTAAAGCTATTTGGGATGCTATCAATCCTCATACTGGTAAAAAGCGTATAGATGAGGCTTTTCCATTAGAGCTAAGAACAAGCACTCGTAATGACGAAATGAAGATTATCTTCAAGAATGGTTCATCCTTTCAAGCGGTAGGCTCAGATGACCCTTCTAAGCTCGTTGGTTCGCCTCCTGCTGGCATTGTGTACTCAGAATGGGCATTGAGTAATCCAGCTACTAGAGCGTATCTCAGACCGATTCTGATGGAGAACGGTGGATGGCAGATATTCAATACAACGCCTAGAGGCAGAAATCATGCTTATACGACATTAGAAGCTGCTAGACACAATCCTGAAGCCTTTGCTCAAGTGCTAGATGCTACTCAGACAGGCATATTTTCACCTGAACAGCTAGAAGCTGAGCTAAACAACTACATAGCTGACTTTGGTGAAGATTACGGTAGGTCTAAATTTGAACAGGAGTATCTATGCTCCTTTGATGCTGCCAACTTAGGAGCAATCCTAGCTAGACAGATTACGATAAGTGAGCGAGCTGGAAAGATTAGCGATGATGTAGTCTTTGACCCTAATGGTCAGCCTATACAGATAAGCGTGGATATTGGTCGTAGAGATACAGCTACTTGGTGGTTTTGGCAACCGACTATTGGTGGCTATAACATCATTGACTATGATTCAGGCTTTGGAATAGACGCTGAAGAATGGGCAGAACGCATACATAAACGCCTATGTAAGTACGAATTATCAGGTAGTCGCAATCCATTAGGATGTATTTGGCTTCCTCATGACGCTAGAACCAAGACATTCTCAGCTAAAGAATCGGCTATTGAGATATTCCTGAAGTTCTTTGGAAACGATAAATGCGACATTACGCCTCAAACTAGCATAGCTGACCGTATCAATGCTGCAAGGGTAATCATTTCAAGGGTTCGTTTTAATGAGACTAACTGCAAGATAGGATTAGATGGTCTAAGAGCGTGGAGCTATGCCTATAGCGATATAACTAAGACATTCGGTTCAGCTCCTTTGCATGATTGGGCTTCTCACGATGGGGATGGATTCTCATACGGCTGTCAGATTATGCAGATGGCAAGTCCGCCTCCTCCACCATTGGAAGAAATGAAAGGATTGTATGTTGGTCAGACTGATGTAAGTCTTAACGATATGTGGAAACAATCACCAAAACAAACTAATAGTAGAATTTAGCGAAAAAGGGTAAAATATTTCAAACATTTCGCCAAAATAACCATCTTTTAAGGCAATTCTATGGCAAACGATAAAGCAACAGTAGACCGTACATACGAAGATTGGTACAAAACCATAGCATCGTATGAGCGTACATATAAAAGATGGGAAGCTAGAGCTGACCGAATCGTAAAGAAGTACAAAGATGATAGTCGCTATGACCGAAATCCTAATGCTCGATTCAACATCCTTTGGTCTAATGTTCAGACTATTCAACCAGCTATCTTTGCTAGATTACCTAGACCTGATGTAAGCAGACGCTTTAGAGACAATGACCCTATTGGTCGTGTAGCGTCAATGATGCTTGAACGAGCTTTAGAGTTTGAGATTGAGCATTATGGTGACTACAAATCAGCAATGAATAATGCCGTTCTTGACCGTCTATTAGGTGGTCGTGGCGTTTCATGGGTTCGCTATGAGCCTCATTTTGAAGCAGATGAAGGTGGAGAACCTGACGATGGCTTCCAAGTTACCGAAGATTCAGATGAAGCAGAGACACCTGAAGGTGAAGAAAATGAATCTCCTGAACGCATCGAATATGAGTGCGCTCCAGTCGATTATGTGCATTGGAAAGAATTTGGTCATAGTCCCGGTGCAAGAACTTGGGAAGAAGTTACAGCAGTTTGGCGCAAAGTTTATATGTCTAGACCTGCACTTGTTGAGCGATTCGGTGAAGAAATCGGTGGAAAAGTTCCGCTTGATACTAAACCAGCAGATGACAAGAATTCGTACAAGAGTGAAGTAGGAGTTTATGAAGCTCTAGTCTATGAAATTTGGGATAAAGAAACAGGTAAAGTCTTTTGGATTTCTAAGTCATTAGGCAAGATTATTGATGAGCGTGATGACCCTTTACAGCTTGAAAACTTCTGGCCTTGTCCTAAACCGTTGTATTCAACGCTTACTACAGACTCATTAGAGCCAATTCCTGACTTTGTAATCTATCAAGACCAAGCTAGAGAACTGGATACTTTATGTGACCGTATTGATGGTCTCATTAACGCTCTTAAAGTGCGTGGCGTATACGATGCTTCAAGCTCTGAGTTACAGCGTCTATTCTCCGAAGGTGAGAACAATACTCTTATTCCAGTACAAAACTGGATGGCTTTTGCTGAAAAACAAGGCATGAAGGGAGCGATTGATTTAGTAGACATTACTCCATTCGCTCAAGCTCTAGCTCAATGCTATCAAGCAATGGAGCAAGTTAAAGGTCAAATCTATGAATTGATGGGTATTGCTGACATTCAGCGTGGTCAATCAGACCCTAATGAGACACTTGGCGCACAGATTATCAAGTCTAACAACGCTTCAGGTCGCTTAAAGACGATGCAACACGCAGTAGTAGACTTTGCTACCAGCTTATTGACCATCAAAGCGCAAATTATTTGTAATCACTTTACAGATGAGACTTTGGTACAGATTAGCGGTGCAATGCAGTTATCTGAGCAAGATAAACAGCTTATTCCACAAGCTATTGAACTCCTAAGAAACGAAGCAGCTAAGAATTTCCGTATTGAAGTTACTAGCGATTCAATGATTTACCAAGATGAACAGCAAGAAAAGGCAGACCGTATCGCTTTCCTATCTGCTGTGGGTTCATTTATGCAAACTGCTTTACCAGCAGCTCAAGCGTCTCCTGAACTAACTCCAATGCTATGCGAAATGCTGAAATTTGGTGTTACAGCGTTCAAAGCAGGTAAGCAACTGGAAGGCATTATTGACCAAACTGCTGATGATTTACGCAAACAGTACGAACAATCTAAAGGTCAGCCAAAGCCTCCTCCTGTAGAGATTCAAAAGGTTCAGATGCAACAACAAGGAGAGCAGCAAAAGCTCCAATTCCAAGCTCAACTAGAGCAACAGAAGATGCAGATGAACATGGAGCTAGAAAAAGCCAAGCAAGAGTACCAAGCTCAAGAGAATCAGCTTAAATTCCAACTGGAAGAACAGCGTAATTCCCAAGAGCGTGAAATGGAAATGCGTGTAGCTCAAATGAAGATGATGACTGAACGCAATACTCAGGTCTTGTTAGCGCACATTAACAATGGTGCGAAGATTGAGACAGCTCGTATCTCTGCTGGTACTGATGACGGTGCAGATGCGTACTTCATGGAAGAATCAATGGCTCATGCAATGGAACATCCAATGCAACCTATTGCTAATGCGATTGGTCAAGGAAATCAGCAAATGGCTCAAGCGATTACAGCGTTAGTTGATACAATTAATCAACAGCATAGTAGACCAAAAACAGTAGTGCGTGGAGCTGACGGCAAAATCATTGGAGTTCAATAAAGATGGCTATAACAGTTAAGCATACTAAGGTCAGTACCGTACCTGATGGAGACGATACTTCAGTAGTACGACCTTCAGATTGGAATGATGACCATGCTTTAACAGGTCTTGGCACAATGGCAGAACAAAATGCCAATGCTGTAGCTATTACTGGTGGTACTATTTCAGGCGTTACATTACCTGCTTCTAACATCACAGGAACACTAGATGTTGGACATGGCGGTACAGGTGCAACAACGCTTACAGGCTATGTAAAAGGAACAGGAACAGCAGCTCTTACAGCTTCTTCTACCATTCCGAATACTGACATTACAGGTCTAGGAACTGCCTCTACTAAAGATGCTGGAGTAGCTAATGGCGTAGCAACGCTAGATTCAGGTGGTCAAGTACCATTATCTCAACTTCCTCCACTAGGAGACTTAAATTATCAAGGAACTTGGAACGCAACAACCAACACTCCTACTCTTACAAGCTCAGTCGGTACTAAGGGTTACTACTATGTTGTATCTGTCGCAGGAACAACCAATCTCAACGGAATTACCGATTGGCAAATCGGAGATTGGGCAGTATTCAACGGTTCAGTATGGCAAAAAGTAGACAATACTGATGCTGTAACTAGCGTCAATGGATATACAGGAACAGTCGTATTAAACGCTGCTGATGTTGGTGCAGTACCTTATACAGGTGCTACTGGAGCAGTAGACCTAAATGCTAAGACTTTGGTTAATGTTTCCAATCTTGGCGTTAATACAACAACTGTACCGACTATCAAAATTAGAGCAGTCGGAGACAATAATTCATCTTCTCGTATTGCTATGAGAGGCTATTCTAGCGATGCCAATAGTTCAGCTATTCGTGTAAGTAAATTTAGAGGAACTGTAGCTGCGCCACAAGCACCTATAAGTGGAGATAGTTTAGGTAAGTTTGAACTTGCAGGTTATGGTACGACTTCAGCAGACGCTTATCCACAATCTTCCTTAGAAGGAGTAGCTACAGAGAATTGGGGAGCTACAGCTAGAGGCGCAAAAGCGGTAGTTAAAGTTACTCCAAATACTACGACTACTCAAGTCACAGCTTTAACGATTGACCAAGACTCAAAAGCTACTTTTGCAAATACAGTAACAGCTAATGGAGTATTGCTAACTGGTAATACAGGAACGGTTACTTCAGTAGCAGCTACAGCAGGAACAGGCATTAGCGTATCAGGAAGTCCTATTACGACTAGCGGTACTCTAACGATTACCAATACTGCTCCTGACCAAACTGTTGCAATAAGCGCAGGAACAGGAATTTCTACTTCAGGAACTTATCCTAACTTTACAGTAACGAATACTGCTCCTGACCAAACCGTAGCTTTAACTGCTGGTACAGGCATTAGCACTAGCGGTACATACCCTAATTTCACTATTACCAATACCAGTCCTTCTAGCGGTGGTACGGTGACTAGCGTAACTGGTACTGCTCCAATAGTATCTTCAGGTGGAAATACACCTGCTATTTCAATACCAACAGCTACAACTTCTGTAAATGGATATTTGACTTCTACTGATTGGAATACCTTTAATGGTAAGCAACCAGCAGGTACTTATGTCAATTCTGTAAGCGGTACAACAGGTCGTATAACCAGTACAGGCGGTACAACTCCTGTAATTGACCTTGCTTCAGGCGTAGCAACTGCTGGCACAACTGGTTCTAGCACATTAATTCCTGTAGTAACGATTGACACTTATGGTCGTGTAACAGGCATTACTACTGCTGCAAATCCACAAGGAACTGTTACAAGCGTAACTGGTACAGCTCCAGTAGTCTCAAGCGGTGGTGCAACTCCAGCTATTAGTATGGCAGCAGCAACAAGCTCTGTTAATGGCTATTTGACAAGTACAGACTGGACTACATTTAACAATAAAGCACCTGCATTTACCTATACAACTGGATATATTCCTTTTGGTCAAGGAACTACAACTCCTAATCAATCAGGAAATCTATTTTGGGATAACACAAATGTTAGATTAGGTATAGCAAATGTTACACCAAGATATTTGCTAGATATTGGCGGTGCTTATGCTGGTGTTGGTTTAAATCTTTCAGGCGTAACAGGAGCATACACAATATATCAAGGAACTCCTGATGGTTCGGGATTTTTCCATTCAAAGATAGTTAGCGAAAGAGATGCAAGTACATATAGCTATGCAGGTTACTTAGCTTTCTACACAGAATACAAGAACGCTGCTAATAGCACAGATACTTCTGCTGAACGGATGCGTTTATGGGCTACAGGTGGCTTATCATTAGGTAACACTACAGACCCAGGCGCAACCAATTTAAGCGTTACTGGTAATGGTTCTTTTGGGGGACAAGTATCAGGTGCAAGTTCTGTATCAGCTACATCTGTAGCAACATTAAGTGCAACTGCAGCATCAGGTGACCAAACTTACCTTAGCTTTACAGCAGGCGCAACAAAAATAGGAAGCATGAAAAGACCTAGCGGTGAAAATAACATCGCCATTTCTGCTTTTTATTCTGGCGTTACCTTTTATACTGGAACTGGCGGTGCAGGAACTGAAACACAAAAGATGCAATTATCTGTTGCTGGCGGTTTATCAATAGGCAACACTACAGATGCAGGTGTAGGCGGATTAAGACTTAGTGGACTTATGTACCCACAACAAGCTGCAACAGCTTCTGCACCAGCGTATGTTAAAGGTGCGATTTACTTTGATACAACTTTAAACAAACTTCGTGTTGGTGGTGCTACAGCATGGGAAACAATTACATCTATATAGGATAGATTATGACTACTTTAATACCAAAATATTACGAAGGTGCTACTGGTTCAGTAAATAGACCTATTAACCAAAAGTTAGCTGAAATTGTCAGCGTAAAAGATTTTGGTGCTGTTGGAAATGGCATTGCAGACGATACTGCTGCTATTCAAGCAGCGTGTAATGCTAGTGCTTGCGTTTACTTTCCTGAAGGAAATTATGCCGTTAGAACTATAACTATTAACAATAGTGCAACTTTATATGGTGATGGTGTATCAGCTACAACAATTTCAAGAGTTGCTGCTTATGTAACTGAAGATTCAGACTTAATTCAATTTAATGGTACAGATGCTTCTGTTGGCACTACTATGCTTGATTATGTAAACATTAGCGGTATTAAGTTTACTAACGCACATACTTATAACGGTGCAGATACTCATTCATTAGTAAGAATTTATTTATCAAACAATATTGACATAGAAAATTGCTATTTTGAACATGGCCCTTTTCATGGCATTAAAATTAACGGCTCATTAAACATAAAAATTAATGGCTGTACTTTTTATCAATGCGGTTTTGATGGTATTGGCATTGGTGGTGGTGCTGGATTAACTGGCGCACCTACTAATACAGAAAAAGTAATTATTGATAGCAATATTTTTGAGGATACTTTTAACGGCTCTAACATTCAAGTTTATGTAAATTATATTGTTGTAAGTGACAATATTTGCAAGAAATCTACTATTACTTTTGGTCAGCCCTGTAACAGCATAGTAGTTAGCGGTAATATTATTGACCAACAAAATACTTATGGATATACAGCAACAGACCAAAACGATGGTATTTTTATTGAAGGTGACACTAATGTTGTGCTTACTGGAAATTTAATCACTAGCGTAGGTGGCAATGGTATATATGTATTAGGGTCAGAAGTTTATATTCCTCCTACTACAACGCAGCTTCCTATTCGTAGAGTATTGATTGAAGGCAATAATATTTACGCTGCTACAGAACGAGGAATTAATGTAAAAGGTAGCTCTTTTGACAATAGTCAAATTGGTACTTCTGTTTCTATTTTAAATAACATAATTGATGGTTCTGGAAATGATGGAATTCTTTTATCAACTACAGATGGCTTTGAAATCACAGGAAACTGGATAACTAATTCTTATTTAGCTGGAATTACTATCGGTGCTGCTGTTAATGGAACTATATCTAATAATAGGATTAATAATTGCTCTACTAGCACTCCAAACAGTTACGCAGCTATATTTTTTAATAACAATACGCATGGTTTAGATATATTTGATAATTCAATTTATGATACAACTGGTATTCCTACAACCAATTTTGCCATTATTGATGATGTAGTAAATACTGGTGGTATTCGTTCAAATACTAGAACATGGGGAAATAGAGCAAATAGCATAGCTTCTACTTATGTTGCGCCTACTTCTGCTGTTCCAACTTTAGGTAGTTGGACATTAGGTGACCAAGTTCAAAACTTTACTCCTTCTGCATCAAGTTATATGGGTTGGGTTTGTACTACTTCAGGTACTTTTGGAACTTTAGCTGGTGTAACAGGTTCTATTACTATAAGCACTAAAGTATTAACAGTAAACTCAGTAACAGGACTTGAAGTAGGTCAATATATTACGATTGCAGGTGTATCAGGAACTAAAAAGATTACTTCTATAGTCGGCTTGGTTGTTGGTATAGATTCCGTTGCTAATGCAACCGTTACTTCGGCTGCTGTTGCTTACGCTACACCTGTATTTAAAGGATTTGGATTAGTACAAGCCTAATGTTTCAAACTGCTTTCCAAGTCAATGCGTTTCAAAATGACGCATTTCAAATAGTCATAACACCTGTCACGCCTACTAAAACAGGCGGTGATGGATGGACTAAGGAAGAATGGCGTAGAGCTAAAGCGTTAGACAAGAAGCTAAGATTAGCTGAAGAAAAGCGTGTAGCTGCATTAAAAGCAGACCAAGAGTCTCGTAAAGCATTCATTCGTGAGCAAGTATCACCAACTCCAAAAGTCAGTAAGCGCAAACAAAGTATTGTAGAATCTGAACAGGTTAGCGAAGATACACCGTCAGAAGTAACCAAATATGACGCACTCATCGCTAATCTTGAGAGACAAAAGCAAGATTTGTTTGATGCGGTGCTGATAAGGCAAGCCAAGCTCAGATTAGAGCAAGAACTGGCAGTCCTAGAAGCCAAGCGTAAAGCAGAGGCAGACGATGAAGAAGCTATTTTGGCTTTAATTTTATAAAGGATTGTTTTTACTGCGATGACTCCTTATCTTCAGTATAAAAAAGGCGTAGATTTACTTCATTTAGGACACTATCAAGCTGGATTCAGACTATATGAGTTCCGTTGGCATCCTCTTGTGCTACAAGCTACAGGCGAAAAATGGGATAAATGGGTAACAGCTCCTAAATGGAACGGTGAAAGACTGTTCGACAAGCATATAGTCGTTCAAATGGAGCAAGGATTTGGCGATATTATCCAATTCTGTCGCTTCCTTCCTATGCTCAAGTCTTGGGGAGCTAAAAAACTCACAGTAATGACCCATAAATCTTTGATTCCTTTGTTAGGACAGATGGATTGCATTGATGTATTGACTGATGACCGTAGCGTAGACATTGAAGCTGACTATTGGATTGGCTCTATGTCACTTCCTCACTTTGCTACCTATGCGCCTTCATTCGTAAAGCAGTCCTTTCCTGTTACTAGCAAGCATATTGTTGGCTCAGAAGGCTATTTAGACGCTATTCCTAGCAATATTGAGCATAAAGTAGGCGTTAATTGGAGCGCATCGACTGGCCCTTTACATTATGTAAAGTCAATTCCACTAGATACTTTGAGAAGTCTAGTCGGAGACGATGTTTACTCTATTCATGTGCAATTAGATGATGTTTTTGACCCTTTGCCTAATGACGGCTGGAAACAAGACTTCTATAAGACTGCTTGTCACATGAAAGCTATGAAAGCGGTAGTTGCTCCTGATACTGCAACTGCACATTTAGCTGGAGCATTAGGAGTAAAGTGTTTTTTAATGCTACCTGATGACCAATTTATCTGTTGGCGTTGGAAAAACGCTACATGGTATGACTCTGTTGTACCGTTGAAAAAGTCCGAATGGCATACATTACCTAGACTACTGGAGGAGCTATGATTTGTCCTAAATGCGGTTATTGTGAAGAAAAAATAGAAGCTAAAAAGCAAACTGATGAGGAGTTTTTCCTTGAATGGTGGACTCCTACCATTGGATTAGAGGCTGCGAAGGCTTCTTGGGAAGAAAAGCAAGTAGCTATAGGCAGAGAGACAGCTATGGTCATGTCCGATATTGAAGGCTATGTCTCACAAGTTGATGGTTCATGGATTAAAAGCCGTAGTCATCATAGAAGCCACTTAAAACAGCATAAAATGATTGAATTAGGCAATGATGTGCCTACTGAGCATAAAAAGATTGAATTAAGTCGTAGTAGTAACGAGCAACGAAAACGCCAAATCGCAGAGATGGCATACGAGAAGTTAAGATAAATCCGATTACTTGGAGAAAACCATGTCAGAAGAAAAATTAGACCGTTTAGATGTATTATCCGCAGCCTTTGACCAAGCCGAAGAAGGCACTTTAGAGACTCCTGAAGAAAAGGAGATTGAAGTCGTTGAGGATGATATTGCTGAAGAAGTCAAAGAAGAAGCAGAGCCAATAGAGATTGAAGCTCATTCCGAACCTGAAGAAATTGAGGAAATTGAGGAAAAACCAGCTTTAGCTAGACCTTCTACATGGAAAAAGGAATATTTACCGATTTGGGATAAGCTAACCAATGGTGAACAATTAACCAAAGATGAAGCTCTAAAACTAGCTGAATATTCCAATCAAAGAGAGTCCGAATACAAGAAAGGCGTAAGCACTTATAAGGCAGAAGCCGATAGAGCTAGGTCTTTAGAGGATGCTATTGCTCCTTTTCAAGAGGAGTTCCAGCAACAAGGAATTACTCCTGCTGCATGGATTAATAATCTAGGCAGAGCGCACATGATTCTGTCAAAAGCTCCGTATGAACAAAAAATTCAAGTTTTCCAAAGACTTGCACAAGATTACGGTATACAATTAAATAATGAAGGTCAATTCGCTGCTCCACAGCAGCATGACCCTTATACGCAACAACTGATGAATCAGCTAAACATGGTAAATCAGGAAGTTTCGACAATTAAGAATAGATTTCAGCAAGAAGAATATTCTCGCTTGAATAATGAGATTGAGAAGTATAGTAGTAACAAGGTGGATTTTCCGCACTTTGATGTGGTAAGGGAAGAAATGGCTCAACTACTTGAGCTAGGCAAAGCCCAAGACCTAGAAACAGCTTACAAGAAAGCTGTGCGTATGAACGATGATGTATGGGCATTAGAACAGGATAGACTCCTGAAAACTGCCAAACAACAAGCGGTCAAAGCGCAGCAAGTACAGAAAGCGAAGGCTGCTGCTGTTAGTCCGAAATCCGTTACACCTAGCGGTTCGGTTACATCAGGAGATAAAAAGGATAGACGGTCACTAATCTCCGAGCAATTAGGAGAAGCAATGAGCCGTAGGGTTTAACTAGCCAATTTTGGCAATTTTTTACTAAGGATATATCATGGCATTCGCTAACTCAGCAATCACCGATATTATCGCCACAACTATTCAAAGTCGTAGCGGTGAATTGGCAGACAACTTAACACAAAACAACGCAATCCTACAACGATTGAACAGCAAGGGTAATGTGCGACCTTTTTCCGGGGGAAATGTAATCCTGGAAGAAATTATGTACAACGACCCGAACACAAATAATGCTAACTCCTATAGTGGATATGAAGTTTTAAATATCGCCCCGGATAGCCCTATTTCTGCTGCCCAGTACAAGATTTCTCAGTATGCTGACTCAGTAACAATGAGTGGCTTGGAAATGTTGCAGAACAGTTCTAAAGAAGCAATCATCGACTTGTTAGATGGTCGTATGCAAGTTTCTGAAGCTCGCTTGCTAAACCGTATCTCAGGTGACTTGTTCCTTGACGGTACAGGTAATGGCGGTAAAAACCTGGATGGACTCGGAGCGGCCGTTAGTGCCTCACCGACCACAGGAACTTACGGTGGCATAAACCGGGCAAACTGGACTTTTTGGCAAAACCAAATCACTACAGGCGTAACAACAACTCCTTCCACAACTAACATTTTGGCTAAGATGACTGAAGCTGCTATCAAGCAGATTCGTGGCACAGACAAAGCTGACTTGATTGTTGCTGGTAACACAATGTATCAACTCTATGTAAACGCTTTGCAAGCTATCCAGCGTATCGCTTCTGAGGAATCAGGCGCATCAGGATTTGCTTCATTGAAGTTCTACGGTGGTGGTACATCTGCTGATGTGGTACTCGGTGGTGGTTATGGTGCTCAAGAAACAGCTACATATATGTACTTGTTGAACACTAACTACATCTTCCTACGCCCTCACAAAGAGCGTAACTTTGTACCTATCGGTGGTGAACGCCAATCCATTAACCAAGACGCTATCGTGAAATTATATGGCTGGGCCGGCAATCTTACTACATCAAATAGCTTCTTACAAGGTCTATTGACAACCTAATAGATAAGGCGAAAGCCTTATTTAATCTTGTCTACTTACTAATTAAAGGAAATAATCATGGCATATACCACCCTCCCTATTGCTGGCGTTAATTTGAACAGCATTACAACAACTGACTTTTTATACACAAACGGCACTACTGTTGAGAACATTCCAAACTTTGGCCCTATCGGTGCTGAAACTTTTGCTTCTGACGGTAAGCGTTATGTATTTGCTCAAGCAGCAGCAACCATTCCAGCAGGAACAACAGCTTGTACCGTTAATGCAACCACTTTCCAAGTGACTGCAACAGGCGGTTCTTATGTTTCTCCAGCAGAATCAATGGTTTCAGGTGATTACGGCTGGTTTGGCGTAGCTTCTGTTTAAGCATTAACTTGTAGTACCATAGGGATTCCTTCACAAGAGGAGTCCCTTTTTCTTTTTAACAAACCTAACTACTTAGGAGATTTAAAAAATGGCTATCGACAGCGATATTCAAGGTGCAGATGCACGATTAGCAGTCCAATTCTATAAACGGTCTATGAAGCAAGACGATGAGACTTTGGCAGCAGGTAGACCGATATTTAAAGAATTTGATTTCGTCAAAATTATGGTGCCAGGTGATGCTCTAACAGAGATTGACACCTACGCCAATGAATCCCATAAAAGCCGTTTTCCTCGACAATGGGCTCATTATCAGAACCAAGTAGGTAATCAAGAGACAGTAATGGGTACTCCATTAGAGCAATGGACTCAAATTACTCGCTCCCAAGCTGAAGAACTAAGAGGCTTAAAGTTCCCTACTGTGGAATCTATTGCTGATTGCTCAGACCAACAGCTTCAACGCATTGGTATGGTAGCTGGTATGTCTCCTCATGCTTTTAGGGAAAAAGCTAAGTCTTTCCTTAATTTAGCTGAAAAAGTTGGTGATGCTAACCAAAGAGAAGCTGAACTAGAAGCTCTAAAGCAACAAAATGAGCAAATTAAAGCTGAATCTGATGCCAAGATTAGCAAGATGCAAGAGCAAATGGATGCTTTAATGGCGATGATGGCTAAACCAAAAGGTAGACCAAAAAAAGAAGTTGTAAAAGAAGCAGAAACAGAGTAAATAAAAGGGGGAGAAATCCCTCTTTTTTGTTTATAATCAAACAAAGCCAACTACTTGGCTAACAACCAAGTAAAAGGATATATATGTCATACACAATGCTCCAGCTTGTACAGCAGACAGCAGCAGAGCTTAACTTAGCCGTTCCTACCTATGTAGCTGGTAATACATCACAAGATGTTCAGCAAATATTGGCATTGATGAACGGTCAAGGTTACGACTTAATCAAAGAATACGATTGGCAAGCACTTCAAGTCCAGTATCGCTTCTATACACAAGCTATTAACTGTAACGGTACATCCGTAAATGGCTCAAAAGCTCTAGTTATTGAGGCTGGCGTAGATATTACAGCAGTAGATACTCAATGGCAAATTACTGGTTACAACATTAACCAAGACACCAATGTAGTCACAGTTTCAGGTCAAACCATTCAAATGAGCCAAATGGCTTCAGGTACAGGTACAGGAGCAGTCGTTTTAGCTCAAACTGCTTATACCCTTCCACCTGACTTTGAACGCATTACTGATAGAACTCAATGGGATAAGTCAAAACATTGGGAGGCTTTAGGGCCAGAAAGCGCACAGCAATGGCAATGGCTTAAATCAGGATATATTTCTACAGGGCCTCGTATTCGTTGGCGTATTTTGGATAGACAATTTCAAATATGGCCACCAATGAACACCAATGAGTATCTTGGGTGGGAATACCGTTCTAAAGGATGGGCTAGAGCTGTAGACAATACTGTTAAAAACAGCTTTACAGAAGATAATGACACAGCTATCTTGGATGACCGTATTATCGTTTTAGGCACAAAACTCAAGTATTGGTCTATTAAAGGCTTTGATACTACGACTTTAATGCAAGAATATCAGCGTTATTTGTCTATTGCTAAAGCTAACGATAAAGGTACTCCTAACCTATCCTTTGCTCCATACCCAAGTAAGGTTCTTATTGGTTACGCTAATATACCCGACACTGGCTATGGGTCTTAATGATGTTTCCATCTAGTCCCATTCTTAATACGGCTAATGGTATGTTGAGCAACGCCATATTCTTTTGCAATAATGCGTTGAATCCTATCGTCTTTTCTTATGCTATCAACTTGAGATTGAGTAAGTTTTGCCCAATTACATCGTTCTCCTGTATTGCTTGTGCCATGTTTAAGTTTGTCAGCATGGTTATTTTTAGCAGTATCCCAACGCAAATTAAAAAGATTATTGTTCAAAGCATTTCCATCGTTATGGCAACATTCCATATTGTTTGGTCTTTTGCTTATAAAAGCCTCAAGTACCAATGTATGTGGTTTAACTATTTTTTGTTTTCCATCTTTCCAAAGACCAAGATAAAGTCTATTGGTTTTAACATCAAAAGTTTGTTTTTTAATTTGTTTGGTTTTAAAAGAACGGATTTGTCCATGATTAGAAACTTCGTAAAGTCCTTCAAATCCAACAACATTAAGCCATTGTTCCATAATAATTCCCATATACAATATACTGGGATTATATCATAATGTTCGGCTCACCTAAAACCAATACAGCTTCTACAGCTTCAGTTCCGTCTCCTATTGGAGGCTGGAATGCTAGGGATTCATTAGCCAATATGAGTCCTACTGATGCTGTGCAAATGATTAACTTCTTTCCTACTCCTACTGATGTAATGATGCGTAAAGGCTATACCCAAGCGTCTACAGGTATTGATGGAAAAGTAAACACTCTGATGAACTACTCAGATACTTCATTACCTGCTGGGTATAGCTTGTTTGCTGCTGCTGGAGATAAGATTTATGACGCTAAACCTGACCCTGCTGAAGTCGTATTTACAGGCATTACTAGCGATAAATTCCAATCTGTAAACCTGACAAACCAAGCAGGTCACTTTTTAGTAGCTTGTAATGGTGTAGACCCTACTATGGTCTATGACGGTTCTAGATGGTTTTATTTAGCGACTACTATAACTGCTCAAACAATTAGCACAATTACTCATGTAGGCGCAGTAGCTACTTTGACTACAGATGTAGCTCATGGATTAGTAGATGGAAACAGAGTTACTATTTCAGGTGCAGTAGAGGCTGCTTATAATGGTGTTTATGTCATTAATGTAACTGGATTAAATACTTTTACTTACACAATGGCATCAACTCCTGCTGCCAATGCTTCTGTAGTGGGTATTTATACAGTATTGGGCATTACAAGAACTGTAGTTGGTCAAACTATCAGCAGTATTACTAAATCTAGTACAACTGCCACTTTAACGACTGCTACAGCTCATGGTTTATCAACTGGAGATAGGGTATCAATTACTGGAGCAACTGCCAATAATTACAACGGTATTTATGTAATTACAGTTACTTCTACAACGACATTTCAGTACACAATGGTCAGCGCACCAGCAGCAAACGCTACTGTTGTAGGCACTTATAGCGTTTTAAGCCTTGATTCTTCTAATTTTATTAATGTCAATCTCTTTAAAAACCGTCTTTATTTCACCGAAAAAGATACCCTTACTTGTTGGTATTTGGATGTAAATGCTATTGCTGGAGAGGCTTCACCTTTATTTTTTGGTGGAATTGCTCGTAATGCTGGTTACTTGCAAGCTATGGGAACATGGACTTTAGATGCAGGTCAAGGCGCAGATGATTACGCAGTATTTGTCACTTCAATGGGTGAAGTCATTGTTTATAACGGTACTGACCCTGATGTAGCAGAAACTTGGTTACTTAAAGGCGTATGGCAATTAGGTCAAACTTTTAATCGCAGGTGTTTCTTTAAATGGGCAGGAGACTTGCTTTTGCTTACTCAAGACGGTCTTGTGCCTCTTGCTTCTGCTCTCCAATCTAGTCGCTTAGACCCTCGTATTAACTTAACAGATAAGATTTATTACGCTGTAAGTCAAGCTGCTACTCAATATTATGATTTATTTGGATGGCAGATTAACTATTACGCTAGTGAAAATATGCTGATTTTGTCTATTCCTACAACTATAGGAATGGAGCAATATGTAATGCACACCATTACTAAGTCATGGGCTAGATTTACTGGTATTGAGGCTTATTGTTGGGAAGTATCAGGTGATTCTGATATGCACTTTGGCGGTGACGGTTATGTAGGCAAGTTCTACGACACTTTTGCTGATAATGGCGATAACATCAATGCTTCTGTACAACAGGCTTTTTCTTATTTTGACAGTCCTGGTCAATTAAAACGCTTTACTTTAATCAGACCTATTATTCAGACTTCTAATGGTTTACCCTCAGTTCTTTGCGGTATTCGTACAGATTTTGATGTATCTCCATTAGTTAATCAAATCGCTTTTAATCCTAATACTCAATCCGTAGGAGTATGGGATGTAGGTATTTGGGATGATTGCACATGGTACGGTGGTCTTATTACTACTAAGATTTGGCAAGGCGTGACAGGATTAGGCTTTAGTGCTTCTGTAAATATGCAAGTCGCATCACAAGGAATTGAGTTTCATTGGGCTTCTACAGATTATGTAATGGAGCGTGGAGGCGTAGTTTGAGGCGTGTTATTACTGATAATCAAGCTCATTTAAGGGCTTGGATTACTGGAGTATTAGGCACTCAATTTAGTGATTATTCGACCTTTATAGGTCAAGAGATAGATGGTGAAGTAAAAGCAGTAGTGGCTTTTGACAACATAATGGATAAATCCTGCATGATGCACACAGCCTCTATAGTACCGAATTGGATTAGTAAAGATTTGTTGTGGGCTTCTTTTGATTATCCCTTTAATGTATTGAAAGTAAAGGTTATACTAGCGTCAGTAGCTTCAACTAATGAAGAAGCATTGAAGTTAGACCGACACCTTGGTTTCGTAGATAAGGCTTATATCGAAGATGCTCATATTGATGGGGATTTGGTGATATTAGCAATGAGGCGTGAAAATTGTCGATGGCTCGACATAAAAACGCCTTTAAAAGGAGATTAATATGGGTGGCGGTGGAGGAATTTTAAGTCCGATTACAAATGCGTTGTTTGGAAGTCCAGCTCAAGCTGCAACTCCTGACTATACAGGCGCAGCTAACGCAACAGCACAAGGAAACTTAGCTGCTGCTCAAGCTGCTGCTGCTTCTAATCGTGTAAATCAAGTAACTCCTTATGGAAACTTGAATTATGCCGTTACAGGTTCAGACCCTTACGGAAATCCTACTTGGACAGCTACTCAGACATTAAGTCCTGACCAACAGTCGCTTTATAATTACGATATTGCTACTTCTAAGGGTTTAGGAGAATTACAACAAAAAGGTCTTGGTTATGTAAGCGGTATGCTTGATAAACCTTTTGACACTAGCTCTTTAGCAAATACAGGATTTAATCCTGGTCAGTCATATCAAGATGCTTATATGCAGCGTCTTGCTCCACAATTAGCTCAAAGTCGTGAATCTACACAAGCTCAATTAGCTAATCAAGGCGTAGTGCCTGGCACTCAAGCCTATGAAAACGCTATGCGTCAGCAACAACAAAAAGAAAATGACATTCTTTTAGGTGCTACAACTCAAGGATTTGGCGTTGGTCAGCAAGCTCGTCAGCAAGGTTTTCAAGAACTTGCTTATCAGCGTAATGAACCAATTAATACCCTTAATGCGGTTCGTTCAGGTTCACAAGTTACAGGGCCTAGCTTTGTAAATTCAGCACAACAAGCTACAACTGCTGGAGCAGACCTTTTGGGAGCTGCTGGATTAACAGGTCAAGCAAACCAAGCTAATGCAAATGCGACTAACGCACAAACCAATGCAATGATGAGTGGCTTGTTTAGTTTAGGTGGTGCTGGAGTAGCTAAATATTCTGATATTCGCACTAAAGAAAACATTATTTCGATTGGCGTTGCAACTAATGGATTGCCTCTTTATCTTTATGAATACAAATCAGAGTTTAAAGATAAGCCATTAGCAGGTCATGGTCAGTTTGTAGGACACATGGCGCATGAAGTAGAGCAAAGCTATCCACAAGCTGTAATGACACTTGAAAACGGTTATAAAGCCGTAGATTACGGAATGCTATGAATAACCCATATATACAAATGCAAGATTTAGGCGGTGAAAATCCTGCTGTACAGAATATTTCTGCACAACAAGCTATGTATCAACAAAATATGAGCAACATGGGGAATTTGGCTAATAAAGCAATGGACACCAAAGGCACTCAACCAATGCAATTTGATAGCAAAGCTATGGCAAACGCTTTAAGAGCAGGTCAAAATCCGCAACAACCTGCAAATGTACATGATTATTCAACCATGACACCTGATGCTTATAGCGAAATGGCTAAAAATTATTACGGTAATACATACAATCCTAATGCTGGATGGAGCGCATAATGGCTACTTATGACCCTAACAACCCTGAAATTATTGGGTTACAAGAACAAAAGGCTCTTGCTAAAGCTCTTTTACAAAAAGGAATGAATGACAATCTGCAAGGTCAGATGGTTTCAGGTCGTTATGTAGGAGCTAGTCCTTGGCAAGGTATTGCTAATTTAGCGCACATTTATGTTGGTAAATCTTTAGGTGAAGAAGCTACTCAAAAAGAGCAAGACTTAGCTCAAATGCTAAGAACTAAAGAAAATGCTAATTTGCAAACTGGTTTAAATCAACTTTATGGCACTCCTGAATTTGCTCAACAAGGCCCAACGCCTGAAGGTGGCAATATTCCTGTACAAGCAGCAACTAAACCTGACCAAAGACTTGCTTTGGCTACATTACTTGCTCCTGAAGGTGGCGCAGCTTCTAAAGCTATTGCAAGCAAAGTTGCAGAACTTGAATTTGCTCCTCCTAAACAGCATGTAGTTGCTCCTGGTGGTGCATTAGTAGATGAAAAAACTGGCAAAGTTATTTATCAAGCTCCTTATCGACCATTAGTAGGTGATGGTGGTATGGGTGGTGGCGAAGGTCATTACAACAAAAAAGGCGATTGGATTGCGCCTGGCGGTGCGTATATTGGCAAAACTGAAGTATCTAAAGACCGAGATATTATTCGTACAGCTAATGAATTGCGTCAAGGATTGGCAGAAATTAAGCCTGAAGATGTACAAAAAACTGCTACTGTCTTTGGTGATGTTTCTCAAGGTGGCGTAAAAGGTTATTTGGCTAAACAATTTGGAAGTGAAGCTGTTTCAGCACAAGCTAAAGTAAATGCTTCTGCTGTTATGCAAACACTTCAAAACTTGCCACCTGGTCCTGCTTCCGATAAAGATATTGCACAAGCTAAAAGTTCATTCCCTGGTTACGGAAACGCTAAAGATTTGCAAGAATGGATTACTAATACTAATTCAATGCTTGAGCGCAAAATTAATAACGCTAATCAAAAGTACGGTAGCGAAAGTTGGTATGGTGCTGCTCCTGTTACGACTAAAAAGCAAGTTTCTGCTGATGACCAAGAAGCATTAGATTGGGCAAATTCTAATCCTAGTGACCCAAGAGCAAAGCAAATTAAACAGCGTTTAGGAGTTTAATAATGCCTTTCAATCCTGACCAGTATTTAGCAAAAAAGGGTGGATTTAACCCTGATGCTTATTTGGGTGGTAGTGCTACACCTAAATCGTCTACGCCTGAACAAGGTAATATGTTTACGCAATCTGCGGAGGATATTCAATACGACCCTGTAAGTGGTGTTCCTTTAAATACTTCATCTTATGGTTCTGCTCCTACTGGTGGCACAGAATATGCTCGTAAAGCCCTTACAACTGCTGCTGCTTTGCCTATTAATGTGGCAACTGGCGTAGCTAAAAATGTAGGTGGATTAGCTCAGACTTTTAACCGTTATTTAGGTGGTGAATCCTCTAAAGGTAATTTATCCATTCCTGAAGAAGGCTTAAATGCTTTAAATCAAATAGAAGCTGGTACTCAGCAACAATCAGGTTCTCCTAACTTGCTTAAAGGTGCAAGCATGGTAGGTCAAGCTGCTCCTTGGTTTGCTACAGGTGGTGCTATTGGTGCTATTCCTAGTTATGTAAATGCAGCTAAAAACATTGGTACAGGCGTAGCAATGGGTGGAGCTTCAGCTTTAGCTACACCTGAAGAAGTTGGTATGACACCTGAACAATTTAGAGAAGCTAAAAACAAAAACATAGCTATTCAAGGTGCTATTGGCGGTGCGTTTCCTGCTGCTGGCGAAATTGGTTCAAAAATTGCTAGTTTATTGCGTGGAACAAAACAAACTCCACAAATGACTACTGCTATTGAAAATGCTAGAGATATTGGCTACACAATGCCTCCTACACAAGCTGGTGGCGGTATTGTAAGCCGAGCATTAGAAGGTTTAGCTGGCAAAGCGTCTACAGCACAAGCAGCAAGCATTAAAAATCAAGAAATTACTAATAAATTGGCTACTAAGTCTTTGGGATTGCCTGAAGATACGGTTTTAAGTCCTGAAGTAATTAAAAATGTTAGAGATGTAGCTGGTAAAGCGTATGACAAAATCAGCAATACAGGAGAAATTATCACTACAGACGCTTATAGCAAAGCATTGGACAAGATTATTGAACCATTTATGCAAACTGCTAAAGCGTTCCCTGATGCTGAAATTAGTCCTGTTGTAAAGCAAATAGCTGGATTGCGTTCTAAGTCTTTTGATGCTGGAGCTGCTGTAGAAAAGATTAAACAGCTAAGAACTGCTGCTGATGACGCTTATCGCACAGGCTCTACTGAGATTGGAAAAGCAAATAAAGACGCTGCTAAAGCATTGGAAGATGCTGTCGAAAAACATTTAGAAGCAATTTATTCACCAGGATTGCTTAAAGAGTTTAAAGATGCTCGTCAGCTTATTGCTAAGACTTATACAGTCGAAAACGCAATGAATAAGACTACTGGAACGGTAGATGCTAAGAAATTAGCAGACCGTTTACAGCGTGGCAAACCAATGAGTGAAGAATTAAAGCAAATTGCTCAGTTTGGACAGGCTTTTCCTAAAGCCATTCAAACTCCTGAACGCATTGGTGGCTCAATCGGCATTAGTCCATTAGATTACACAGTAGCAGGAGTAACAGGCGGTGCTTCTTTATTAGGCGGTGAAGATAAAGCTACAAGCGGTGCATTAGGATTGGCTACTTTATTAGCTAGACCTGGTGCTAGAAGAATAGCTTTATCAAATCCTGTACAAAATAGATTAGCTCAACAAGCTACTTCTCCTAGCGCAGTTAGACAAGCACTACCTTCCCCTCAAGAAGCAAGACAATTAGCTAAAATGTTACTAATGCAACGACTTGGCGGTACAACGGAGAATAGATAATGAGTAGAAATGGTAACGGTACATACAATCTTCCTGCTGGTAATCCAGTAGTTACAGGCACAACTATTAGCTCTACATGGGCTAACAATACTCTTGCAGACATGGCTAATGCCATTACAGGCTCTATTGCTGCTGATGGTCAAACACCTATTACAGGTGCATTAAAAGGCACTAACGGTACTGTTTCTTTTGCTGGTGTAGGTCAAACCAAGATTCCTAGTGGAACTACTGCTCAAAGAGCTGCAAGTCCTACAGATGGAATGATTCGTTACAACACCGATATTAAACAATACGAGGGCTATAAAGATGGTGCTTGGTCTATTTTTGGTAATGGTGCAGGTGGAACACTATTTAGCGATACTGTAACTGCTACTCAAGGTCAAACCGTTATTACTATGCCTACAGCCTATGTATTAGGTGGCGATAACCTTTCTGTTTATGTAAACGGTAGCCGTCAAATCTACAATGTCAATTACACAGAAACTACTAATATTTCCTTTACTTTTGTAAACGGTCTTAACGCTGGTGACTTAGTAAATTACACTATTGGAGCTTCTACTTCTCTATCCGTAAACTCTGCTTCTGTGCTTTATAACGAAGGAAAAACAGGTGCGGTAGACCGAAATGTTGAATCTAAGTTGCAAGAACAAATTTCTGTACTTGATTTTGGTGCTGACCCTACTGGAACAACTGACTCTACAGAGGCTATTCAAGCTGCCTTAGATTGCATACCAAACTATGCAGGAGCGTATTGCCCATCAAAAACAAGCGGTGGAGCAGGTGAAGTAGAAATTCTTTTCCCTGAAGGAACTTACATTGTAAGTGATGTTTTAGTTAATAATCAAAGAGCTTGGTCTAAGATTCGTGGATTAGGAAAAGTATATATTTACTCATCTTCTCCTACCTATATCTTAGATATGGCTAGTACCTATTATTGTGATGTAGAAAATCTTAATTTGATTTCATCTACAGCAAATGCAGGTATTTACATGAACCGATGCACTTCTAATCCTTTTACTGACTACAACACATTTAATAATGTAAATGTGACAATGGATTCAAACCTTTCCGCTAATGGTGGAGATGGATGTGTTGCTTTGTACATGAACCGTTGTGAACAAAATATGTTTACTAACTGTGCATTTACAGCCGATATTCCTTTTTGGAATGACAATGCAGCTAATGTGGATTTTCCACCTACAAATGGAACACAAGATACAATAACTAACTCAAATACTGTAAATACTTTCATTCAATGTAATTGGACTAAGTATGGTTCACATAACTATGCAATGATATTAAATGGCCCTATTTCATTTAGTTTTATTAATAACTACATGAATGATTTAATGACAACTACTGGCTCTATACCGTTTATGGTGTATTTAAATGGAGTTATTAATTCAACATTTCAATTTCAATTTGATGCTTTAATTAGTTTTGCAAATGTTCTTAATTACAATTATTACAATAATTTTGATTTATTAATGCCATCTTTGTATTTAGATACAAATGGTATTTTTAACTTTGATACTGCTGGCTCTAATTTATTGGGAGTTTCTAAAATTAAAGTATTTGCTAATGGCGATAACACAGGTAAATATTTATTTAAACAAACTTCAGGTTCTTCTTCTGCAAATGTGCAAGGAAATTTAATTACTAGCTCTACAACATTACCTAATTATAGTTTTGTTAATGGTCTATATAAAGGCAATATTTCCCAAACAGAAGGTTCAACAAGTATTTCTTCTAACTATGTAGAATCTGATGCTTTTTCTAGCATTAAAGGAACAACAGCTTCTACAGCTTCAGGAACTCCAGTAACTATTTTTAGTCCAACACCAACATATTCTTATCAAGTTTATGTATATGTTGCAGGATACGGTGCTAACTATGTGGCTACTTGTGTTGTTGTAAATGACCAAACAACAAATAATATTTTGAGTTATTCACATGGTTCAGGAATAACAATTACTGTTTCAGGCGCAAACATTCAGGTTACTCAAGGTACTGGTCTTTCTGTTCCTATTCAATATAGAGTATTAACTATTGGCGATTAAAATAAAAAACTTTATTAAATAAAATATTAAAAAAAGAAAGCTGACATGGATTCCCAAACAATCATAAATACTGCCATTGCTCTAGTCGGTTTTTTAGGTGGCTGGATATTAAAGGTTATTTGGGAAGCTGTGAAAGAACTACAAATTGCTGACAAAATTCTAGTAGATAAAGTCAATACTATTGAAATTTTGATAGCTGGTAACTATATGTCTAAGCATGATTTTGATAAGATTGCTGCGGCTATATTTGCCAAACTAGACAAGATTGAAGATAAGCTAGACCGAAAGGTAGACAAATGAAAATGCACAAGTCTAAGACTATGTGGTTTTCACTAGGTCTAGTGATATTTGGTGCTTTATTTGATAATTTATCCTACATTCAGAACATTATTGACCCTCAATACTATGGAATTTTACTGATAGTAATAGGAGTAATCTGTGCAATATTGCGATTTGTCACTACAAAGCCCATAGAATGATTTATTTCATTTACCTAGTCCTAGTACCAACTAGCTTAGTTTTAACGCTTATAGCCGTTTTAATAGCTCCTGTACTGCCTTTATTTGCTTCTAATCAAGAAGGCTGGTTAGACAATCATGCTAAATGGGGATATGGTTCAAGACTACCTACTTGGTTATCTTGGTTTATGACTCCTGATAACTCTTTAGATGGGGATGCTACTTTTGAAAGCCTTAATCCACCGTCTTATTGGTCTAAAGTCAAATGGTTATGGCGTAATCCTTGCTATGCTTTTGCTTTACGCTACCTTGTACCTGAATATGTGACTTCAGTAAGCGGTGATAAAACCATTAAGGATAACGACAATGCTAAAGAAGGATGGTGTTTGGTTCATGCTAATGGACTGTTTCAATTCACTTATGTCAAGCGCATACTATCTACTTCTCGCTGCATTTATGTTAATTGTGGCTGGAATATTCGTGCTTTGGTGGATGATAATGTGGTCAATAAACCTAATCCTTACCAAGCTACTTTTGTATTTTCGCCAAGAATAAGCGGATTTCGGTAATGTTTGGTTTAAATCTTTACGCTATCTACGGATTGGTAGCTGTAACTCTGTTTTGCGGTGGATTTGTTAATGGATGCTCTTATCAACAAAGTAAAGCTGAAAAGACGATTAGAGAAAAAGAACATCAATACCAATCGGATGCTGATTTAATAAGGATTCAGAAAGATGCTCAAATCAAAGTTATTAATACTCAGCTTGTTGATGCCATTAGCAGCTTGCGTAGCCGTTCCAGTAACGCCACAAAAACCGTCAATGGACAGGATTGCAACGGAGCAACTCTTTCTTCCACCGATGCTGAATTTCTTATCAGGGAAGCAGCAAGAGCCGACCAAATAAGAGTTGGATTACAGGCTTGTTATAACCAATATGATGCTATCAAATGAGCTTATTAACACTTGAAAAGCTAAGTAGACTAGGTATTGAAGATAAGTGGCTTCAACCTTTAAACGATGCTTTTGCCAAATACGATATATCTACACCTAAAAGACAGGCTTGTTTTCTAGGTCAAGCAATGCACGAATCAGGTAACTTTAAGAACCTTGAAGAAAATCTAAATTATTCAGCTTTAAGCTTAACAAAAACATGGCCTAGCCGTTTTCCTGATTTAGATACAGCAGATAAATACGCTCATAATCCTGAAAAAATAGCTAATAAAGTTTATGCTGGTAGGATGGGAAACATTGAAGAAGGTGATGGATATGCCTTTAGAGGCAGGGGAATCTTTCAGCTAACAGGTAGAGAAAACTATGCAAACTTTGGACATAATGCTGCTGTGGATGTTCTTAGTAATCCTGATTTGCTGTCTACTCCTGAATATGCGACTTTAAGCGCAGGATGGTACTGGAATAAGCGGTCACTAAACCAATACGCTGATTTAATGGATGTAGAGTCCATAACCAAGCGTATCAATGGTGGAACAATAGGACTTGATAACCGTAAAGCTCAGATTAACAAAGTCCTAGATATTATTGCTTGACTACTTGCTAAGTCCTGAAGCTAGTCTATTAGCTTTAAACAGGTAGTCATTTCTAATGGTAGAAGGTGCAATCCAACCATAGGCTTTCCAAATCTTCTGTACATCACTTCCTGATGAATACTTAAAAGTGCTTTTGGTGGCTATTGCTAATTTATCGTTTTCCATAACTTCCTCCACATTGATAGTTAATGAACCGTCTTTTTCTTCATAAATGCCATAAAACGGAATCGGATGCTCTAACTCAGATAATGTAAAAATTGCCATATTTCCTCCTAAACAGTAGATTTTTCAATAAAACGGTTATTTGCTTGATTAGTGCGCCAAATATCGACTCTAAGCTGTGCGCCTATGAGTTGATACCTGAGTGTCTCCTCTATCTCAATCGCCTCTCTAAGACCCTTTAAAAGCTCTTGGTACTCGGTTCTAGCATAAGCGTCTCGCTCTTGTGCTGCCATAGTCTCAACTCCAGCACAAAAAGCCTCTTGCATGAGTAATGCCTTTTTTGACTTTCTGAACTCCTCTAGGTAAATTCTTTCTGATTTTGCCTTTGCGAATAATTTAGCGTTTTTAAGTAAAAAATCTACTGCTGCATTAGGGTTAATTTCTTCCATGTTTTCCTCAATTCAAAGAATTTTTGATTGTTGATAAGACTTCTTCTTTTTCTTTTAATACCAGCTCTACATTGGATTGCTGCACTTCCATTAATTCTAGGTATAAACCCTTATCTGCTTTTAAATCCTGATATAACTCCAGCAGCTCATCACCATTCTTAATAATCTGTCTTGGATGAATGTTGTATCCGCTTAAATCAATCGTCTTTTGGCAGCGATAGTCATAGACCAAAAGCGTGTTATTCATCAAACACTCATAAAAGCGGTTTGCCATAAAAGCGTAGTTTTCATGGGTATGTTCATCTTCAAAGTAGATAGACAGCATGAAATCTTTAAGTCTTAGACCTACTGGTTCAAACATATCGCACTTAGAACCATCCCAAACTAGCTTTTCTATGAATTTAGCGGTAATACCTGCCGATTGGTATTTCAGGTGATTTCTACGGTTAGAACTGAGACGGTAAGAGACATTGTTGTAGTCTTTCATGTCTTTAATACGGTTCTTTCTAAATGTTCCGTAGTACAGAATCTCGTCTTTAGATTGATTGTTTTTAGTCTCTAGGTACTTATTTTCATCAAATACCAAAGTATTCAGATTGACCGTATACCAGTTATTAATCCAATCGTTTAAGGTCTTTTCGTGTACTTTCTTGCCTAGAATCCAGCCTCTATAACCTGAACGAGGATTGTTGCAAATCATGTCGTACTGTTTGCTGTACTTGACAGTCCATTTTCTAAGCAAAATGTTATCTTCAACATCGTGGTCATTCATCATCCAAAACACTTTAGCGTCAGGATTGCGGTCAAGAATCTCCAAATAAGCGTTGTATTTCATATATGGAGACGCATAGACGCAGATGATTGCATCGTAAGACTTGTCTATAACGCTAGGAATATGCTCTGCATGACTAATGAAGTCACAACCTAAGTAATCCCTTAATATCACAGCGTTTTTGACATGAACCATTGTGTAATTAGATTTAATCTCTCTTTTTTCACAAGACTCAATGATGAGCGTTCTCAAAATGGCGCATCCTCAAAGACAACCTTAACTCTAGGAATTTTTACCTTAACAAAGCTCCAGCCGTTCCTGATGCCAACAATCTCTTTGGCTTCTTGCAAAGAACGCACTTTACGCATCAATTCACCTGATTCATCGTATATGTAGTATCTAAACATCATTTATCAGCCTTTAAAGTTAATCTTGTCTAGGTAATGATTCCCTACATCCATGTCTTTAGGCATAGGAATACCATCATCGTCAATTACAAAAGTACGCTTATCTAGCTCTCCGATGATGTTTTTACGAGTTTTAAGCAAGTTCTTAGGACTATGCAACTCAGTTAATCCCATTTCAAACAACAGCTCAGATACCTTCTTATCGGCTAAAGCAAAAAAAGTAGTCTTGTTATTGCCTTTAAAGAACTTCTCAGGATTGGTACACATATCGAAAAGATTGCGTAATTTGTCGTTTTGATGGATTCGTACCGTTACTTGGTCATTCTTGCTAGGTTTAAGACCAAAGTGGAATCGGCAGTAAAACTTGCTTTCTCCGTTAGTTCCAGCAGACAAAGTACCTGTTAATCCACAACCATAAGCAGAACAATTTAAAGGCTGCGCTTGTGATGGATTTTCTTCTTGTCTCTCAGTCTTAACAAATCCTTTTTTAAATTGGCTCATTTGTTGTAGTTCCCATCTATGATTTTTTGAAAGTTTGCTGGTAAAAGAATCCATTGAAGGTCAGGTTTCCAAGACCTATCTTTAGACTCAAAGCCTTCTGCTAGTTTTGTATCTGTAGCGATATAACTAAAGAAACCATCCCACCATTCAATTCCATCTTCTTTTGTTTTATAGCCGTCAGGAGAGTATTGAGACGGTTTAGAGGCTTGAATCCATCTGCTTTTCATATTGGCTTGTCTTGAACCTTCCCAAGTTCTAGGCTGCGTTAAATGAGGCAAGTGCTTTTTCCATAAAAGTAAAAGAGAGTCATAAGGACATGGGGGAAACTTAGTTTCACCTATTAAGGGTTTTATATTGGTTATTGGTTCTTGGTTAATGGTTAATGGTTCTTGGTTCTTGGTTAGGGTTATTTCTGGAATCCCATCAGAAACCGATTCGGTTTTCTTAGGTCTACCACCTAATTTCCCTATACGCTGATTTACTTCAGCTTTGTAGTGATATTTAGAAATCTCATCATCACAGCGTAAATGATGCCAACCATCTTCTTGCAAAACAAAAAACTCTTTTAAAACTATCCCTACTATATCCCTAACAGAACCCAAGCGTAACCGTCTAATAACCGAATCGGTTTCCAATGGGATAGCTTGCTCAGAGTCATAGTAGAAGTTAATCAACTTAAAATAAATAGCTTCTTCCTCAAGGCTTAAATGGCTTGTAGCCAAGTGCCAATCAGCTATGTTGAACTTGTAATAGTACATTTCAGTCCTTTTTGAAAAGGTCAGGTCTTAACTGTTCTCTTGTCAATCGAAGCTCCGAAAGCTCCTCAATTTGGCGTAAATACTTAAATGGAATCTTGGTAGAGTTCCATAAATAAATGGTTTGAGGCTTGATTCCTAGCTTCTCAGCAAGGTTTATTAAGCTGCCAAACTCAATTTTTAATAAATCTGATGGGTTCATAAGTTCTCCTTTTCCGCTATCATATACCTAAAATATGGGAAAATACACCTATTAGGGAAAGTCCCTATAAAAAAACTATATGAACCTATATTTTTCGTGTATAGTGGAGTCTAGTTCAACAGTAAAGGAGTAAGTGATGAAAACAGCAATTAAAGTATTTGAGCAAAACAATTTTTGGGTTAGTGAAATTCTTAACTTAAATGGTTTAAAAAATCAACTTGGACAAATTCCAACAAGTTTTAAGTTTTATGGAGTTTCTTCAT
>Ga0194038_1000112_pt1 | contig 34854 bp, 56 predicted proteins | sample JunL226m_MetaG_FD_148630 | JGI IMG/M metagenome (GOLD analysis project Ga0194038, IMG submission 148630) | Anoxic zone freshwater microbial communities from boreal shield lake in IISD Experimental Lakes Area, Ontario, Canada - Jun2016-L227-6m | ecosystem: Environmental > Aquatic > Freshwater >... | reverse complement strand
TCCTGTGGTATTGGGTGTGTGGAAGTAATCCACGCCATTTGGCACAAATCCAAATCCTGTCCCTCTGATGGTTTGCGCCAACGTCTGCTGCTCCCAACACTCCCCATTTCGCATCAAACCCCATTGAGGCCAAGTCTCCAAGAACGGTTCCAAGTCCCCTAGAAGTGAGCATTGGTGAGTTTTCCACAAACGCAAATCGGGGTCGTACTTCGTAAATGATGCGTGCCATTTCTCCCCACATTCCGCTTCGTTCTCCGTCAATTCCTGCGCCTTTTCCTGCGGCGCTGATGTCTTGGCATGGAAACCCGCCAGATACAACGTCAACAATTCCTCTCCAAGGTTTTCCGTCAAAGGTTTGTACGTCATCCCAAATTGGGAAAGGCGCGAGAAATCCATCATTTTGTCGGGCGCACAATACGCTTGCTGGATATGGCTCCCACTCAACGGCGCAGACTGTGCGCCATCCAAGGAGTTTTCCCCCAAGTATTCCTCCACCAGCGCCTGCGAAAAGAGCCAACTCATTTAATTGCTCCATGTTTCTTCTGCTTCATAAACATCATCGGTAATTTTTAACGCCCGCTTTGCCATTTCAACAACGGCAATTGGCTTTTTAATTCCTTCCTCAACATCGCTCATAATTTTCTTTGCCCACCATTTTTTATCATGGATGTTGTCGCGTTCTTCTTGAGTAAGGCTTCTGCTTTCGGAACGTACTGGGTACTGACCCCATTGATGCAATGAACACATAGGCTTACCAAGATTAACGCTCCAACGCGCACCGCAACCAGATATTGCACAAAGCAATTCCCGATTGTCATCTTGTTCAACAGGTTTCTTAAATTTAGTTATTGCCATGATATTTCCCCTCTACAATTTTTGCAAAATTACTCGGCCTAACAATCCATTCAAGGTCAGCGGTAAATGCCCGTCCATCCTTGCTATTCACTTTTCCGGTCAAAAACTTAGATTTATCAATGTGCTGGAAAAATTCAGCCCACCAAGCCAAAACGTCTTTTGCGGTAATTTCACCTTCTTGAGCTAATTCAGAGGCTACTTCCCGCCACCTTTGACGTAGGTAGCCAGCCCGCTGGTCGTTCCAAACCTCTATGCGCCTCATGGTAGGCAAGTGTTCGTGGTAAAGATCAATGACTGCTTGGTGATTGCATCCAGGCAACTTTTTACCTTTTTTGTCAGCAAGTTCGCCATCAGGCGGACATATAGGTACGTTAGTACCTATTAAATTAACTGAAGATGAAGATGAAGATGAAGATGAAGAGCTATCTGTCAAGCATTGCTCAAGCATTGCTCCAACTATGCTCGGACTATCCTTTTTACCCCATCTAGCCTGTGCGCCAGCCTTGCCACGCTCTATGTTGGCTTTTTTGTTGTGATTGGCCTTTTCCATTTCGGACTCAACCCTGTTTTGAATCCACTGCTTTTCTGATACTTCAAAGAATGGCTCAAGCATAGTTCGAGCATTACTCCAAGCATCTGGCGATAACTTGGTAATCTGCGCTAAAACTGCATCATTGTTTGGGGGAGCGCCATTTTTCCAATAGTCCATCAGTAGCAGTAGGTAAGCCCCATGCTGCTCTGTTGTCAATCTAGAAGTAGCGGAAAGATAGTCTGCCACGTATAGCGGCATCCAAATATCGACTTTTTTAGTCACTTAAAACCTCACATCATCGGTCGTCATCACTGAAAAGAAGCATCGGCAGGACGGTGATGAATCGTCTTTTCCCCCGCTAAAGGTAGCCGTGCCCTAACTTTATACCACTTTTCCCGCTTCTGCAATCTGTTTCTTGTACTTGTACCGCAACACCTGTTCCCAGGCTTTAGGTACGCCACGCCGCCGCCAGTTGCTTACAACCGACTGTTTTACGTCAAGAAGGTACGCCAAGCGGCCTGTGCCGCCAGCATGGTTTATTGCTATTTCTAAGATGTCCATCCCCTAACTATATCACATCTGTGAATGCCTGTATTAGGGAAAGTACCTAGAAAAAAGTTTAAAAAAGTCTTGCAAGGCTTCACATTTGTGATATAGTTCACCCATGCCCTGAATTTCTCGGGGTCTTTTTAGGAGGTCTTATGACCGATTTCACTTTCTCTCCCTCAGACTTCAACGCTACCACCATCACGGTTGTGGCTAACACTCCAGACGCTTTCGAGTACCTTGCAGAGCGTTATGGCTTTGCCTGTATTTCTATCAACGTTCGCAAGTCTGCTGCGCCAGAACTTGCAGAATCGTTTGAGTTTCAAGGCTTGTCTTACCAGTAACTTAACGGGGCTTCGGCCCCATCAATCCCGCAAGGGTCTTTTTAGGAGTAAACATGAGAGACATACACGTTTTATTAGTCGAATTCCGCGAAGCACTATTGCGCGGCTTTATCCCCCCCCTTGAGATGGCAAAGTTGTTAAACGACATGAACTGGTCGCTTACCAAGAACTTCCCCGACATCCACACCGGCTTGTCCGACAACTTGGATGACGTTAGCGACAACCTTTGGACAGCAATTCAACAATTTGGAGAACATGATGAATAAAAAATTAGCAGACATTTCGCTTGCCGTGTTTATCGGCATATCTTTGGCTTGGGTACTTGTTTACGGATGGACACTATGAAAAACATTGCATCAGCATTAGTCAAGGCCCAGCGCGGCTTTGCACCGGCTTTGAAAACGTCTACCAACCCTCATTTTCGGTCAAAGTACGTTGACCTTGCCGGATGCGTGGAGGCCGTTGTAGATAGCTTAAACGCCGCAGGGATAGCTCTTATCCAGCGCACATCGCAAGACGATACAGGCGTGACTGTGGAAACAGTCTTTGTGCATGAATCAGGCGAGATGCTGGAATGCGGAAAATTGCACGTTCCTGCTGCCAAACAAGACCCACAAGGTTACGGCTCGGCGCTTACTTACGCTAGGCGTTATTCCTTGATGGCGGCTTGTGGCATAGCGCCGGAGGATGATGACGGTAATGCAGCAAGCCGCAAGCGTGAGGTTGTAGAAAAGTCAGAACCAAACGTAAAGTTTATTGAAGAACAATTAAAGGTCATGGCTTCCTGTGTAACCGTAGACGAATTGAAACTTGCCTACAACGGGGCTTATGCTTGCTGTGATGGTGACCAGGCGTGGCAAGCCAAAGTGATTACCGTTAAAAACAAACGCTATAAGGAACTTACAAATGCTTGAACTACCTAACGCATGGCCTGGCTTAATGGAACAAGGCACGAACGAATGGTTTACCGCCCGCATAGGCAAAGTGACCGCTAGTAGGGTTGCAGACCTAATGGCTAAGACCAAAAGCGGATACAGCACTTCGCGAGACAACTACATGGCCCAACTGGTCTGCGAAAACATTACAAAAACTAAAGCGGAAGGGTTTACCAACGCCGCGATGGAATGGGGAACAGAGCAGGAACCATTTGCACGGGCGGCGTATGAGGCCAAAACGGGCGTGATGGTTGAGGAAGTAGGGTTTGTGCCACATCCATTAATTGAGTGGGCTGGCGCTTCACCTGATGGCCTTGTTGGGCCTGATGGCCTAGTGGAAATCAAATGCCCTAACACGGCGACCATGATTGACACGTTATTGACCGGCAAAGTGCCTGGCAAGTACAACATACAAATGCAATTCCAAATGGCTTGCACGGGTCGCCATTGGTGCGATTACGTTGTGTTTGACCCAAGGATGCCCGCCAAGGCGCAACTATTTGTCAAACGGGTTTTCCGTGATGATGCTTTTATTCAAGAAATGGAGGCGGAAATTGTCAATTTTTTAGCTGAAGTAAACGTTCAAATTCAACAACTTAACGCAATCATTGAAGGTAATTAATCATGTCCAAGATCAAAAAAGAAATTTCTGTAATCAGCGGCAAATACACCAACGCCCAAGGCGTATCCAAAAACCGTTATGCCCGAATTGGATCAATCATTGAAACCAAGTCTGGCGATATGCTCAAGATTGACAATGTGCCACTGGTTGCTGGCGGTTGGGACGGATGGGCTTACATCAATGAGCCAAAGCCAAAAGATGATGGTTTTCCTAAAGATAACTTTGACGTACCCTTTTAAGGAGGCCACATGGAACAATATCGCGCTAGAAACACCGACCCAATAACTAGTTGGCAAGCGGCTGACGAAGCAAAAGACCTTGCTAAAGCCCATGTAACTTTAATTCTTAAAACTTTGATGGAACAAGGCCCGTTAGGTAAAGACGGAATTGCATTCTTTGCGGTGCTTGATGGCAATCAGGTAGCCAGGCGCTTGCCCGAAATGCAACGTGATGGTCTAGTTGGGTTGACAGGTAAAACTGTAAAGTCTATAGCTAAACGTGCTGAAAGGGAATGGTATGCGATTTCTTAAATTTTTGAAAGATTACTACCGCGACTTGACGCCAGCCAAAGTTATCCAGCAAGAACTTTCACAAGCCCATTTAGACCGTTTGGAGGCAGAAGCAGCAGTAGAGTATGCCCAGGCCGTTCTTGACTTAAATATGGCCCGTATAGAGCGTTTAAACACACGTTTAAAGGAATACAAATGAAAGACAACGTAGAACTGGCTAAAGCCTACACCGATTGGAACGTAAAAGAAGGCTGCTTTGCAAGAGACATGACTTTGCGTGACCACTTTGCTGGGATGGCTATGGACAAACTTATGGGAAAAGCAGAGATTGATTATTGTTGTATGACTGCTTACATCTGGGCAGACGCAATGCTCAAGGAGCGTGCCAAATGACAACATGGCCCTTCCCATTAAAACCACTGCCTGATAAGCCATATCAGCGCGTACCTTTTAATCCTGATAACTACGAGGATGCACCGCTATGAACTGCTGTAACGCTAATGGGAACTGCACACAAGGGCGTGACTGCCCTATACGCAAGCAACGCGCCAAGGAAACAGATGAGGCGTATATGAGTGGTGGCTGGGGCAGGGTTGCTGACCCATACGATGACGTTGCGGACACTTTTAAAGCACTCATTTTGGTTATAGCTGTGACCGGAGCCTTGACGCTGCTGGCTTTCTTTATCTGGGGAAAATGATGAACATCATTGAACTAGCAAAGGAAGCGGAATTTAGTGACCGAGAAATACAGATTGCACACGATAACTTTGCAAGGTTTGCCGCCTTGGTAGCAGCACATGAGCGTGAGGAGTGCGCCGTGATTGCTGAAACGCCTATCAGCGGTGAGCAAGATGACATTACGATGGAAGCAAAAGACCGTGTAGCAAAAGCAATCCGCGCAAGGGGGAACACATGAAGCGTATTGACTACTTTTGGCCGAGAGCCGCAACACACGTTACTGGAATCATTTTTCTTGTTCAGCTTTTGTCTGATGCCATTGGCAACAGAAAGCAAGGGTTTGAGTGGGTGTTGCCAGTAAGCGGAGCATTTTTCGTAGCGGCTGTTGCGTGGACTTTATGTGCCGTGGTGATAAATGCAATCAGAGCAAGGGGAACAACATGACTGGATTCCCAAGCAAAAAGAAATCGGCGCAAGCCAAGCTAACCGTTAACCGCGCACAGCTTGAGCAGTGGGTGGAAGCGCTGAAGGACATTGATGCGCTGCACCATCCAGCAGAGCCAGAATCTATAGATGCACAGAAAGTCATAGCTGATATGGGGCAAGCCCTAGCACAGCCAAAGCAGGAGCCTGTGATGATTCTTCCAGACGGAAGTGCGTTTGGCGTAATGTCTTTTCCGCTACCTGATGACCATTGGCTTTATGCGCCAAATGAATACAGAGATGGTGAGTACGAACCAATTGATCTTCCAAAGCCTATTTTGACGCACGCATTAAGAGATGCGGTTGTAGCGGCTGTTCGTTATGCGGTGCGCGGAGCAACAATGAGGGGTCAGGAAACAGACTTTGATCCTGACGCTCTTGTGCAGAACGCAGTCTACGCATTGTGTGGGCCTTACACCACCCCACCCGCACAGCCAGAGCAAGAGCAAGAGCCTGTGGCGACAGCAAATAAGCTTTCTGGTCTTAACGCTCGTGCCAACTTTCTGATTGCCAACATTAAGGAGTCTATTGAATTCATTGACCACAATGGCGCTTTCGCAACCTTGGACATGCTGCGGAAGGAAATTATTGACCCGCTGACAGATATTGGGATTGGTGTCTGTTACGCCACCACCCCACCCGCAGCACAGCGCCCGTGGGTAGGGCTGACGGCACACGAATATGCTGAACTAGCTGAAGAATATGGGCCGTTTCCAATTAATCAAATTGAAGCCAAACTCAAGGAGAAGAACACATGAAAGAAGCATTGAAGCTGGCGCTGGAGGCGTTAAAAATTGCAAGGGATCAGATTGTTGACCCTGAATACGGCCCCATTGGGTGGGACGTGTCTAGGCTTGATGAGGTGCTTTCCATTGGCAAGCAAGCCCTTGCACAGCCAGAGCAGGAGCGTAACTTCTGCCCACGCTGCGGTAAGCGCACAGCAGACCTGACAGTTATCCACACTTGTACACCACCACAGGAGAAGAACACATGACTGAGAAACAAAAAGCATATCTACACTTAATTATTTTGCCATTTGTTATTTCAGCGGCATTTGAATTTTGTCCTCCTTGGGTGTATTGGCCTATCTGCTTGCTTGGTTGCATCGCATGGTTTGGTTCGTGTGTAATTTTGAGTGAGAAGGATACTGTATGACTAAAGAAACATTGGTTGACTTGTTGAACAAGATAAAAGACAACGCTGGAAACCCCGAACGGGTGTACCAAATCACTAACGCCGCAATCAATGAAGCCTTAGCGCAGCCAGAGCAGGACAAGCTAGAGCAAGCTGCGTTTGACGCTTGGTGGGATACGCAACCACGTCTCAACGAAACTAACCCTTGCATAATAGACAGCTTTGAGTACTGGGCATGGGAAGGGTGGCACGCAGCTTTGGCACAGCCAGAGCAGGAGCCTGTGGCGTGGATGCGTGAAGATGCAACATTAAGATTTGCCGAAGGAAAAGTTTTTGCTGTTGGGCAACCTTTTTACACCACCCCACCACAGCCCACATGGGTAGGCAGTGGCGACCTTGAGCGTTCAAACGCTTATCAGACTCTACTCGCACAGCCAGAGCAGGAGCGTAACTTTTGCCCTCGCTGCGGTAAGCGCACAGCAGACCTAACAGTTATCCACACTTGCACACCACCAAGGGAGAACACATGAATATGAGCCATTGGTTGTTATTGTTTTTTGCGCTTATAGTTTTAGATTTTGTTTTAGCCACAGGCTATGTGTTATATACGTTTTATATAATTCACCGTAATGATTATTAAAGGATAAGAACACATGAGAAAATCAAGACACCAATTAATCAGAGACACTTTACTCGCACATGAAGATGGCTTAAATAAAAGCCAAATATGCACTATCAGCGGGATAGATGCCAGATCACTTAAAAAAAGCCTAGACGCTATGCCGGATGTTTATATTGATAGATGGGAGAAACCCAAAAGGCGACTCATTACGCCAATTTACATTGCCGTAAAAGTGCCGGAAGATTGTCCTATGCCGAATAAATTCTAGTGCCTTTTCCATCAATAATTAACGTTTGACCCCTTGGCTTGCCCTTAAGGTCATTTGGGATGCTAACGTGCGTCCAGCGGTCAAATTCTCGGATTAATTGGTCATAAGCCAAACCCGCCGCCATAATTGCTTGCACAACTTGATCGGGGGTCATGCCTGGTACGCGAAGGTCTGCGGCGCAACCTACCCGATGTTGGCTTGTGTCCTTGCTACCTACCGCATCGTTTACTTCTTTGCATCTAAATGCGCTGTTAACCATGATTGGCTTGTTTCCCAAAGCAACTTTAACTTGTTCCAAAAAGTTTGCCAAACGGACAAGATTTGTTCTTTCACTAGGACTAGGTTCATTCTTAAACTCCCGATGGTCGGTTATGGTTAGTTCTTCTAACGTGAAATTAAAACTAAGATTCATTTTGAAGCTACGCCTTGCATTTTTTCGGCGGTACGCATACCACCCAAGCCAAGCATTCCCAAAAGCAAAGGCATCATTGTGCCGGTGTCCATCGTGGGAAACTTAACGGGATGTCCCGCCAAAGCGGAACCCCATTCGGCTAGTGGGCCAATAACAAATTGCACTGCAAATCCCGCACCGCATATCCAACCAATAGCGGGTCGCCAGCCGGAGACAAAAACGCTACTACTTGCAGCCTCAATTTTGTTGATATCCATTTGCCCCGCTATTTGGGTTAATTCCCCCGATTGTTGAAGTTTTAACAATTCAAGCCTAGCGGCGGCTTGTTGGGCTGGGTCGGGAAAAACCCTATCTAAGACTTTGCCGCCAATGTCAAGCAATGCTGATACGGGGTCAAGGGCCATTGGATGTTTCCTCCTTGTGTGCGCCTACTTTTAGGCCGGATAGCCAACCAATCAAACCACCAATAATGGTTTGAAAAGCAGGGCCAATAATTTCAAAAATCTTGGTGTTGTCTACTTCCTTGACAAATAAACCGTGGATCAACGCCCAGATCAAGGAAAGTACAACCGCGCACAAAGTAGCGGTGACCATGTAAGTCACAACGTTTACCAATTTATCCTTATCGTTCATTTTGCCTTCTCCATAATCTTTCCCCGTAATGCGGGACTATCTGAAGTACCGGCCCATTCGGGCAAATTGTTCCATATAAGTGTGTAGTCATCCACACTACACTTTGACTTATCCAACCATGCCAACATAGCCTTATGGCGTTCTATTGGGTCATGCGTTGACCAGGCTATAACATACAACTCTTGCACCGCGCAAGTTGACTTAGGCGGCAGCTTTAATGGTGGCAATGGCGCGTTCAAAATCAACTTGTCTTGAGCCGCCGATATTGTTACCAGCATCAACAAAAGTATGGCCCAACGCATACATTAGTTTTTACCCACCCAATGGCTTAAATAACCCAATACGCTGCCAATAGCAGACACCATAACCATGCCAGCGTAAAACGAACCTTTGCCCTGATTTGCTATTTCAACAAGTTTGTCAATGTTGGTTTCTAACTTGTCAATCTTGGCAGACATTTCGTCAAATCGGCGTTCATAGTCCTGCACTTTTTGCCAAAGTACACCATAACGAACAGGGTCAATTTCAGGCGCGTTCATGATTTTTGTATAAAAGCTAGTGCATAGTAGGTGGGAAGGTTTGTACCTACGTTGCTGGTTACAGAAGATGTGAACCCGCCTGTATTACCCACTGCGTAGGTGTTGCCAGCGCCGACCACAAACGAATCTTTAAGGTTAGGCGTGCCGTTAGAACCATCGCAAAGATAGTAACCAGAAGGCACAGAACTGATCGAGCCCGACCACATGATAATGCCGCCCGATGGCACAGCAGTGACCGCAGCCGCTGTTCCAAGAATGCCATATAGGTTGTCGTAAGTCTGAATAACGCTATTGCTTGAATCAGCCAGGACAAACTTGTAGTTAGTTCCTGATGTAAGCCATATCTCATTCGGTGGGCGACCATCCGTGCCTAGTTGGATAGGGTTGGTGTTAGATGATGTACCCGCAGAACTTGTATAAGTTGCTGTAGGAGTTGTAGTGCCCGCTGCATAGGTGTAGATGTACCCCCCGTTAAGAGGGATGCCGGTGGTGGTAAAGAATTGGAATCCGTTACCTATGGGTGAAAGATTAACGCTCATTTTCCTATATCCTTTAATGATGTAACGCCAGCCGCAGGCTCAAGTGCTTTTTTTGTTTTTTGTGATTCTTTGATTTTTTGAACTTGCCCGCGAACCATACTTCCTAAAGGCAATCCAAATTTACCACCACCAACAACGTTTCCAAGTGTTTCCAAACCACCAGCAGCGCGTTCTGCCATTGCGCCTACCAATGTATTAGAGTTATTAACAAAGCTACCTTTAGGCTGCGCTTGAGTGTATTGAGCAACATTGCCCAATGTTTTTAACGTTGAAGATGAATCAGGGTTAAACACAAGGTTTAGCTTTTGCGATTTGTCTAATTGGTTTAACGCTTTGTTAAACGCCGCTTGAGAAAAATTACCAGAACTATCCACCGCTTTTTCACGAAGCCAGTTAAGCGTTCCAGCACTCATGTGTTGATGCGCTACCGAATCACGTCCCAATTGGTCAATCATGGTTTGCACGTTGTCGCGTGTGCCATTAATAACAAATTTTTCCATAAACTTGTCAGGCGAAACGCTATCTTCTACTGCTGCTTTGTATGCAGGGTCTTTTTCTAGCATTTGAAAACGCGATTTTGCTGCTGATCTAGCTTCGTCTGCTAATGGTTTAAGTTGTTTTGCTCCATCTTGCAATGGTAAATTTTCAAGTTCTTGAATCATTAAAGAAGCAGCGCGTCGGGTTGTTCCATCCGAACTTGTGCGGGCAATGTCTCCAAGATTACGGCGTAGGCTTAAATAATCCTCAAACGTCATTGATTTTTCAGCCGCCATGCGATTAAGTTCTGCCATTTGACTTACAGGCGCATCATTGGACAACAAATCCTTTTTTAATGATGCTTTGACGTTATCCAACAATGCAGGCGCATCAATTGGAAATTCTCCACCAGCAGCATCACGCAATGCTTGATATTTTTGATTTATTCCTGCATTACGTTGCGCATCTAATTTTTTGTAAGTGTTAATCAATGAATCGCTGTTTTCTATGGTTTTTGTACCATAAGCGTCAGGCGCTGCGGTTTCACGAATAGCATCAAGGTTTTTAACCAATTGACCGTTTTGTTCATTAAAACGTGCTGCTAGTTCGGGGTCTGCTCCCCTGCGGTTTTGTTCCATTGACAATTGGCTAACATCACCCGTGGCTTGCCCGTTAGTAAGGCGAACCGGCTCTGGCAATGAATCTGCTTCAATGTGGCGTTGCAACACTGGCACGTTAACTTTGTTTGGCGGTATGTTGCTTACAATTTTTTGCAGTTCTGGGCTTGCATTCGCCAAAGCAGCTTTAATGGTGGTTTCTGTTGGAACTGCCGCAGCGCCTACGCTTCCAATTCCAGGCGTTCCAACTTCAACCGTGTACTCTGGCAAAGCCGCCTTAATTTTAGAAATGCCTGCTTTAACAGGTTTAATGCCCGCAGGCAAAGCCATCATTGCAGCGTTTACGCCTTGCTCAATATCAGTGGGGCTAATGCCAGTGCGTTGGCCTACAGATTCTGCGCCTTTTGCAATTACACCGCCAATTGCTTGTTGGGATTGTGTTGGTAATGAACCTTGATAACCTGGTGTTTCAACAGTACCCGTAAGCCGACCAAACGGATTAGCTAATGCTTGAGATACAGGCGCAGCCGCTGCGGTTGCTTCTTGCGGATTAAGGCCAAATAAACGACCAGCACCATAACCAACCGTTCCAGCAACCGCAGAAGGAATATTACCAACCACATCAAGCACGGCGGCTGTTTCTCCACGGGCACGTTGTTTAAGTTGCAAAGCCCGCTGAAATGCTTGAGCAACCGGCCCCATCGGTGGTTGATAAGACTGCAATTCTGTTGCCGTTGGCCCACCTTGACCGCCTCGACCACTTCCACCGCTTGCAGCAGGCATATCAAGAAAGTCGGCAAATGTTCCGGTTTGTGGCGCACCTAGTGCATTAGGCGTTAAATTCATGCGTCCTAATTCACGGGTCAATGAGGCCACATCGCCTTGTGCAGAAGTATCACCGCCAGCCAAACGTTCTTGCGCTTTTGCAAATTCAGTTTGCAATATGTTTCCACGTTCAACGTCTTTTAACCGTTGATCGCTTGAAGTTACTTTGGTTGAAGGCTCAAGAAAATCGGCAAATGTAGGCATTATTGAATAATCCCAAGTTGTTTAGCCATTGCACGTTTTTGACGCAATGCAGTAAGTTCCGCAGGGCTCATTGCTTGCATCATTTTTTGGGCATCCGCTTGTGACATTTCTTGGAAAAAACGTGGGTCTGCGGCGTTGTTCCATTGCAAAAGCTTGTTTTGATAATTTGTTGGGTTTCCTATTGCGCTTTGCAAAAAATTAGCTTTTGCTCCATTAAATGTTTCTTGACCAATTAATTGGTTAGTTACGCGCAACATACCTTCTTTTGTCATTTTGGTATTGGGACTAGCCAATTCAGCAAGACCACGCGCAGCATCCGTATTGCCACCGGCAAGCTGCAATAATTTGGTGTTTTTTGCCAATTCGTCCGTAGAAGAACTTTCCAAAATATTGTAAGGAATTCCAATAGATTGGGCAAAATTAGCAGCAAATTGCTTCTTTTCTGACAATGCACCAGTGTAAGATTCTGGAATAAGTTTTTTAATGTTTTGGTAAATGGCAATTTTTTGCGGTGCTTCACTAGCTTTTTGCGAAGTATTTGCCCAATCACCACCCAAGGTTGTACCTAAGTTAGCTTGCAAATTTGTTGTAGCTGGGCCTACGCCAGCTTGTACTGGCCCTGGCGTTCTTTGTGATTGCGGGCCAAGATAAGTAGTCTCACCCGATGGCCCTGCAACCGGCGTAGAAGGCGGCAATTGAGTTTCGATGCCTGGGCCTGCTTGTTGGCCTGGGGCTTGTACCGCAAGTGCGCCACCGGCAGTCATGGGCACAGTAGCTGCGCCTGTAGAAATTGCTTGTGTTGCGGGGTACAACCTATCAATGTGTCCTGCTGCCTCTAAAGACTGAAGGCCATTGCGACCAACCCACAAACGAAGTTCAGCAGGTGTTCCACCTTTAGGAATTTGCGCCATTGATTGTTTTATAGCATCTTCACCAGCGCCGCTGTCTTTAAGCGTTTTGCTCATTGAATCCGTAATATCTTGCGCTGTTAAATCTTCTTTAACTGCAAGACCAAGTAATTGACGCGCTGCAAGTGATTGAAAATCTTTTAGCTTTTGAACTCGTTTCATATCAGCATCGCTTAATGATGCTGATATACGCGATTGTTCAGTTCCAGAAGCAACATTAGCATTTGCTTGTGCGGCTTGCAATTCTGCTTGCGCCCTTTGTAAAGCAATAGGATTTAACTGTTGAGCTTGCTGCAATTCCAATTGCTTAGCTTGCAAAGCCAACGGATTCATTTGCTGCGCTTGCTGGTAGTTCTGTACACCCGATGCCAAGTTCATCATATCTGCCAGCGATGTCTGCTGGACAGGATTGGTGTAGCCGGTGAAAAAGTCTGCCATGTTTAATCCTTATGGGGGTGGAGTTTTAACACCTTGGTTTAGCAACGCCGCAAGGAATGCAGCATTAGCAGCAGAATTAGCACCGCCGCCCGCAGCTTGAGCTTGTCCAAGCATAGCAGCCGCAGTAGCGTTTCCAAGGCCAACATTAAGGTTAGAAATGTTAGTTCCGTAAGACGTTCCCGCCGCTGACGCTTGCTTATTAGCGTCTGTTCCAATTCCAGCCATGTTTGACAGGTTGTTATAAATGTTGTTACGCTGCGTTTGATAATTTTGAAAAGCATTTTGATATGCATTGCCAGCGTAGTTTTGCGTGTAATCTTGCAAGCCTCGAAGTGTATTGCCCGACAACGCTCCACCGCCCACGTTAGCCGCGCGCTGGTTAGCTGTTTGGCCCTGCTGAAGCATAAAGTCGTAGTTAGGCGCTAGTCCTGCGGCAAGGTCGTTTTTATCAAATTGATGAGTTAAGTATCCAGAGCCTGTGCCCATTGTGGTGGGTTGACCCGTAACGGGGTCATACATTTGATATGTACCGCTACCAAGTTGCCCCATTTGATTCAGCGCATTTATGCCTGTGCCTTGGTATGGTTTTTGAAAACCTAACTGTGTGTCGTAAACACCTTTTAAAACGTCTTGAGAAGCCTTTGTAGCATCTTGCTGGGCTTTTAGGCCCGCACCTATTGCGCCAGACGTATTTAATGCCGTAGCTGCGTTTACGCCACCCGACAACAATGCTGCAAGTTGCGTTCCATTGAGGCCGGTTGCATCTTGCAATTGTTTTAACAAACTTGGATTGTTCGCCAATGCAGTCGTATCAATTGTGCTAGGTGTTCCAACATTAGGAATAACTCCATTAGCACCAACATTTGTTCCATAAGCAGGAGTAACACCAGCAGCGCTAACAGTTCCACCGCCAGCGGCAGGCGCTGTAACACCTGTACCGCCACCCATTGAAGGAATTACATTTACTGGAGAAGTTAAAGGCGCTCCAGCAGGCGCACCAACATTTGAAAGCGCGGTTACTCCCGTTCCGCCTCCCATTGATGGTATGCTTGTGTTTCCTGATGCTAATGCGCTTCCAGCAGCTAAACCTGTACCTGTTAAAGCAGTTAAACCTGTTCCGCCACCCATTCCAGCAGCACCAGCACCACCGGCTGTTAAACCAGCACCAGTTCCTAAAGTTGTCCCAGTTTCTGCAATAGTTCCTAAAGTTGTTCCAGTGCCAAGAGTTGCGCCACCGCCTAATGCTGCTCCAGTTCCTAATGCGGCATCAGTTCCTAATGTTGCAGCAGTCAATCCGTTACCTAATCCTGCGCCTAAACCTGTACCGCCCCCCATACCAAGAGCACCAGCGCCACCAGTGGTCAAACCACCACCAGTATTTAATGCAGCCAATTGTCCAGATTCAAGAGCACCAACAGTACCCAATGTTCCAACACCGGTAGCTGCCCCTGGTAATGATGCTAATTGTGAAGCAGTTAATGCACCTTCTGTTGCTCCTAATGTTCCTGCGCCTGCTGCACCCGCTGCCGCCGCACCTTCGCCAAACAATGAACCAATAGCTGGGCCAAGAAACATTGCACCAGCGCCTAATGCTAAAACTTTTAATAAATCATTGTTGTTTCTATCTTGTGTACCTTGATATTGTCCACTAGCGTCGTAGTTAACATATTGGCTGTTTCCATTGTCGTAACGGTATCCTATAGGTGGGCCGTACTCTATTGTTTCGTTACCACCATGTTTTCCACTTTTTTCATACGTTTGATAAACAGGTTCAAATTGTTTGCCGCCAAGTTGTTGCTCTGCTGCAAGAATAGATGGCGGTTTTGGTACGTCAAGTTTTCCTTGTTGTGCGGCAGTAGCTTGGTCAAAACGATAACCTAATAAACGATCTGGGCCATTACGCATAGTTTGATAAACAGGCGCCATCCCATATTCTTGGGTTTGAGATAGGGGTTCTGGAGTGGGTTCTAGTCTATTTGGGCCTGGCATGATTAATCCTTAGACGTTGTAGTATGGGATTTTATAAGCGTTACCGTTAACGGTGACATTTATAAACCCAACAGGGTTAGCGGGCAACGTACCCGACCCAGCGGTAGCCGTAGTAGCACTTGAAAAATTTAACAAATTAAGAAAAAACTGCTGCCATGCGCGTGATGGGCGGTTTGTGTTTGCATCCAAAAACGGGGCTTGTGGATACGGATTAATTTGTTGCGTGTTAGACAGTGCCATTAACTATCTCCATTTGTGGCTTTAAGATTTGCAGAAACAATCACAGCGTTTACAGGGTCGCTAATAGACACCTCAAACACTCGATCACGCGCCGTACCCAAACGCCGCCATATAGCGCGGTTTTTGTATCTGCCTAATTGACCAATGTTTGTCCAGTATTCCCGCGACCAAGTAGAGCCGCCATCATTAGACCAGCGCAGCATAGCTTGAGGGTTAGTAGTAACCGATGAATAATTGATAGCGTTAGCCGTGCCAATAATGTAAGTTTGCAATGGCGCAATGGTAAGAATTTGCATAGGCGCGATGACATACGGATTGCCAAGGTAAAAATCTATGTTGATTGACGATAGACCCGTAGTGCCTACGCCTGGCTGAAACTGAATCTGCAATTCATCAAAGTATTGACGTTGAAAATCAGTTACCAAATGAGGCGCACGGCGCAGCCTGCGGACGTTTGTACCGTTATCGGTATAGTTCTGTTTGTCCAAGGAATACAGTTTTCCGTTCTCATAATCGCCCACCAAAACCAAACCTTGGAAAACTGCCGAACAATTACTGCGGTGGCGTTGGTAAGACCCATCCGAGGCCATAGAAAGCCATTTGTGCCACATCCCCGTAGTAGCGTCATACGCCCATGTCAAATTCAAAGTAGGGAAGGACGTAACGTAAACTTCATGGCCTTCTAGCTGATAAGTAAACGAAATAGCATCATCAATGTATTTGTTCGTTAGAGTATTCTCAACCGCATGGTTAGAAATCCTTTGTGGAATGTAACCATTCATTTGCATGATTTGCGCTTGACCTCGGTTGTTCCGAGATACATAAGCAAAAGAATTACCTAAACGCGCAACAGAGAATTGAGCCGCAATGCCGTGCTGGGTAGACGTGCCTGGAATACGCTGAAATGGGAAAGGCACTGCGCCCACATCGCTCCACACTTCAGAGGATGCCTCGCCCATCAAATAGACTTCGCGGTGGTCAACAATCAATGCCACCAATTTATCGGGAGCGCCATCTTTTAACGCATAGCTTGTAGATGCAGAAATTGTGCTTAGTAGGTTAGATGAACCCCATTGCTGTGTGCCTGGGTTGTTGTAGACAAAGTAATTGTCCATAATGTCTACCGATGTGCCACCACTAAACGCGCCATCCGTGCTAGGCAAAACACTAAAGTTTAGGCCGTACATTGTCTGACCAACCGCAATAGTCAATGACGAACTAATCGTGTAAGTGCCTGCTCCACCCGAGCCAGTGCCAAAGGCGGTAACAATAGTCCCCGCGGTGACGCCTGCGCCTTGTACTGTTTGACCAAGGTAAATAGTGCCCGAGGCCACCGCAGATACGGTCATGGTTGTTGCCGCAACAGTCGCCGTATACCTAGCGCCCACCGCAGCGGAGGCCATTGGCTCTGCCGCCACGGTCTGACTTAGGTTGATGGTGTAAGTTCCAACACCACCCGAACCCGAACCCAATGCGGTAATCACAGTCTCTGCCGTGATGCCGATACCTGTAAGGCTTTGGTTAGCCGTAATTGTGCCGCTGCTAACGTTTGTTACCGTTAGGGTAGTGCCGCTGATAGAACCCGTAAAAACGGCGTTTGCTGGGCTAGAAATGCGCCATGTGTACCGATACGCCCCATCCACAATATAAGCGTTTATTCCGTTGTCAGATATGCCAACCCGCCCCGATGACGAATTAAGCAAGCCAACAACGGTTGCACTAAGGTTAGACGTGAAGACGTAAACGTAAGGCCCGCAGACTACAAGCATTTGGCTGCCACCAGACAAGGTACGCATACCGCGCACTTCGGCGTTGTTTAAGACCGCTTGTAGCGTTAGCCCTGGCGTTGGATAAAGAGCCACCACCCCGCGAACACCAGGCTGCTTGAGTGGGTCAATTTCGGGAAAGAAATTTATACACTCCTGCGCGTCTTGAAAAATTGACGGAGCCTCATAGCTAGGCCCAACAAATCCAAATTCAGGCATACCTATTCCTTGTAGGAATCACCGCGCAACAATGTTTTAATTGATGGCAGACTGATTTCATATCGTTCAGCAAGTTGTCTAGCAGAAACGCCTTCTTTGCGTAACTGTCTGATTTCTCGGGCTTGTGACATTGAAAGTTTGCATCTTGGGCCTGTATCGGTTGGAAATTTGTTTTGCCGATTTTTTGTAACTTTGTCAGCCATGTTTTCAGCATGAGTGCCAATAAATAAATGCTTTGGATTACAGCATGATGGATTGTCGCAAGTATGAAGAACAAAACCCGAATCACTTGTTCTGCTTGGCGCACGATAAGTAATGGTGTTTGGATATGAAAGCGCATAGATGACCCTGTGAGCATAGTAGCCCACATCTTCAATCCATGTTCTTCCATATCCATCTTCATTTTTGTATCCTAACCAATTCCAACATTCATCTTCGCTACGTTTATCTACTTTGCTCCAAATCACTTCCGGCGTACTTGCTGGCCTACCAGGATTTCCTACTGCTCTGCCAACCTTTTCCCGATAAGCTGCATTGTCACGATCACGTTTCCTTTGGATTGCTTCTTCCTTTGTGTACATGGTTTACTCCTTTAAAGTACAACCACATTATAGCGGAAAAAGTCACCTCAAGAAACCCCCCGTCAAAATCCAGCCAGCATCCTTTGACTTTCCCGTAAGCAGCGCATCTGCATACCGCGCAACCATTTGCGGGCGCATATTTGTACGTTTGATTGTGGCTTTTGCTTCGCCTGCAAACTTTTGAATCATGCTAATTTGCACGGGAGATGCTTTGCCGTACATTGGCATTAGGCGTTCTGCTAGACACCAGCGCAAGGCGTTTACATAGCCTTGTGGGATACGCATGATGTCATACATGGTTGTAAAACGGGCAAAGATAGTGTCCGTAAACAAATGCATTTCGCCTTGCGCTGGGTTAGGCCAAACACTCAAATTCCCTAACGTATCGCCAGGGTTGTAGTACAAGGCTTTGGGCCAAGGGCCGTTTAAAGACTTTAGGCCAATCATGGAATAGTCGTCTAGAGTTAGAACGGCTACGGGATAGTCAAGGCCACCGCCGTAAATTGGTTGTCCGTTAGACGTAGTGTTAATCCGCACGTAGGCAGAATTTACCCGCAATGGCTTTTGGTAGTAACCCGTAATTGTCGTGCTGGCTACCGATTGGGAAATGTTTATTTGATACGTTCCCGTTTCCAATACATTGCCACCAGCCCCGCTGATAAACGAAACAATTGATGTTCCTGCCGTAATTCCTGTGCCGGTTAGGGTTTGGTTTAACGTGACAGCACCTGACGAAATGGCGGTGATTGTCAGGACATTGCCGGAGATTGAGCCGGTAAAGGTTGCGCCTACTGAGCCGCCTGGCCCGATTGTGTATTGGGTTTGTCCACCAACCACGGGGAAAATGATTTCCGTGAAGTTGTAGACCATCATATCCTCGTTAGACCATTGATCTAACATATCGTTAAGCATATCAAACGCATCTTGCGCCGCTTCGGGCGTAGGCGTTTCACCGGCCTCTAATGCGCCGATGTCTTTTAACGATCTGGATACTATGTCGATTGGCTGTGCCATTGTTGCTCCAAGGTAAACACAGGCGGTTTCCAGGGAGGCACAACAGATTTCGTCTTACCAAGAAGCGCCAATTGTTCCTCTAACCGTGATTCTATTACATTTTGCCCGTATTGGGTTGAACCTTCCTTTATCCAAGAAATCACCTGATTTTCTGTCACTTGAGCGTAAGGGGTCTTTACGCTAAACTTGTCAAACTCCCAATTTCCTTCAGTTTCTACTGTATTTGTCTCGTCATCAGCCAAAACATAATACTTGGCGTGCGTTATTGCCTCGCCTTCCACGGAAATGTCAAGAATTTTCCAAGTTGTAATCATTCCGGCTCTTTAACTTCGGTTTGTTGTTTAGCCTCTTTTTGCATAGCCTCTACCAATTGATAAACATTTTGATATGGTTGCGTTCCTAAATATTGAAGTACAGCGTTAATCAAATTTACCGACAAAGTTATTTTTTCCATTATCAACTCCAGCGCCAAGGTCGGGTGGCGGCTTCCCGTTAATGCTTTTCGTATGCTTTTTCGTCTAAACCAAACAACTTAAATTCTTCCTCGTACACCTTGTTGTTTGCCTTGTGCGGTATCTTGCTACGTAGCATCCCAATCTCTATTTGCTGCTTGAGATTTTTAATGGTGCTATCTAACTCCGATTTTGCCACTAATTGCAATTGCATTGATTTTATAGTTTGTATCTCTTTATCTTGGTTTATTACCAAAGTTTTTAATTCGTTCAAATTATTCCATATCGTCCACGAAGCCCCGCCAATACTTGTCACCAGCACCAGTAGCGCGGGTGGTAACAATTTATCCACAAACCAGTTTGAAGCGTTGATTTCAGACATATCCAGTTTTCCTAGATTATGCAACCCCGCTGACATAGCTTTACGCTTTAGTCCGGTAGCTTTGCGTCCTTTGCTTTCGCATAAGTATGCCAGTTAACAATGCTTTCCATTTGGGTCAAAAGGGTCTAACAAATTATTGCACACATACATTGCCGCCGTTTTTCTCCATCCATCGTTGCCAGCTATGTAACGTTGCAGTCTTGCAGTAACTAACCACTCTTTTGGCAATTCCGCAAAAACTATGGTTGCCACCGTCATCTGGCACACTACGTCCATCAACACCGCAATAACCACAAAAGGCATCAGCAGCACCTTAGACAGGCCCGTTAGCTTACCCGCAAGCTGCACGCGATACACGCCCATTGTGAAAACGTAAAAGACGTAAAAAAGCCAGAGCGCAGCAATGACGGTGATTACTGCCACGGCAGTCCTTGCGCGACAACGGGATTCTTTTGCAAATCAATATTGGCGGCTAGGCTTGCTTCTATTGCGTCCTTGTCCACGCGGCTGGCCCAGCACCATTTCAATACGTCCTGCTCAGTCACCTTTTCATAAGGGCTGGATGGCGTTGCTTCTTGAAATCCGCAAGTGCCGTAGCTTGATGCGGTGTAGTCACCGTCAACAGCGCTTACTGTCCAGTATGCACAGGTGATGAAACCGTCTGCGGTGAGGCGGTCACATTGGGTGATTTTCCAAGTGGTAATCATGATATTTCCTTTAGGTTGATTCAAGTGCCGTGATACGGGCGGTTAGAGATTCAATAGTTGCAAGTGCTTTTTGCAAAGACATCACGGCTACAGCCAACACAGAGCGGTCATAGTAGCCCCACGGCTTGCCTTCTTCTGGAGTTGGTGCTGCTTCTGGGCCAATAGCAGCGTTTACGTTTTGAGCGTAAAAACCTAAATGCCTATCAACTCCAAAAGTTTCTTTTTTCTCGTCGTTGTAATACCAGTATCCCGGCTCCAACTTTTTAAGCATGGCATCAGGGTCAACTGGCACACCATCTTTAGTTTTCCATGTCTCATCTGAAACGGACGATATGACGCCAGATGCTGAAAATGTTGCCGCACCAGCACCGTAAACCGGCATGGCAACAATTCCAGCCGATGAAATAGTCAATCGTGAAGCCGCCGCAGTTTCGTCATAAATAAAGAAGTCTTGTAAATCTGTGCTATTAAAACTTCTGCCAACAAGAAATCCGGTTGTTTGTGCGGCATTTGATAAAGAAAGAGCGGATTGCGTTGCAGAAGCAGATTTAATTTGTCCTACTACGGTTAATTTACCACTTGGGGTATTTGTACCCACGCCTACGTTACCAGCAGACGTAATACGCATACGTTCTGTGCCGTAAGCCGTATTTGCTGATTGAAATTGACCACCTGTGCTGCCCGTGCCAAATACAATTGCAGTTGGCATTGCCGTTGCCGATGTAAACGAACCTTCTGCTACACCAACAATACTAGCTGAATAAAGCAATTTTGCCTGTTGGTACGATGTATCCGTCCCCCACTGACCACCAAGACCGTAGTAGCCTAGAACTTGTCCTGACGAAATGGCTGTTCCATCTGTACGCCGAAACGCAGCGCCAATACGCCCACCAAATGTTGTGTTGCCATCAGACCTAGAGCCAAGTGATTCAATAAGAGTAGTCGTTGAACCAGCGCCAGAAGAATAATCTCCAGTTGTAATAGCAACTGATGAGAACCCAGAAGTTTGAACGGTGAATGTTTTTGCCGCTAAACCTGCGGGGGATGACGTACCAAAACCTACGTTCTGACTTGCGTCTATATAAACAGCGTTTGCACCCGCTGTGGATATGCCTACGCTGTTGGCAGCGGGCAGGTACATACCGTTACCCGTAACAGATGTGCCAGTAGGGATTAGCTTTGCAGCAGTTGCCGTTCCAGTAGTTGCAAAGTTAGTCCCGTCAAAGGTCAATCCAGCCGATTGGCTAAACGACCCATAATGAATTTGGTTAGCCGCAAATGACGTAACACCCGTGCCACCATTAGCAATTGCCAGGTTAGCAAAGGAAAGCGTGCCGCTGCCGTTAGTCTGCAATGGTTGTCCGCTAGTGCCATCCGCGCTTGGCAATGTCAGGTTAACAGTGCCTGAGATATTTGGGCCTAGCAAGTTAACCGAGCCGCCTGCTGTCGCTTGAAAAGTTAAAGTTCCCATGATGCTTCCTTATGGTGCAATTATAAGTTGCGAGGCCCGTAATGCGCCTGTAGATGGCGTAAAACTAAGTTTGGTTGAAGTGACATAAACAGGCAAATTACCTGTGTTTGCTGTTACCCATGTTGGATAAACCGATGTTGCCGTAGCTGCGTCATTAGTGATTGCAATATTTGTTGCATTAGTTGCTGTGCCGGTAGTATTTTGATTCAACGTAGGAACGTCAGCCGCTTGAATAGCAGACATTAAAACGTTTGTTCCATTACCCCGTAAGTAATATCCCGAAGTTGTATCCCCTGCAAATGCATTCATTGCAGCCTGGGCGGTACTGGCGCCAGACCCTCCATTAGCAATTGCCACAATGCCGGTTACATTTCCTGCGGTTGTCGCAGATGTCGCTGTAGAAGCATTACCCGTCAAAGCGCCAACAAAAGTGGTAGACGTAACCGAAGTCAAGCCAGCAATGGTTGTTGCAGTACCGCCCAAGCTAACCGCGGTTGAGCCGATTGTGATGCTTGAGTTAGTCAGCGCACCATTAGGAATGTTTGTCAGACTTGCGCCCGAGCCGCTAAAGACCGTTGCCGACAATGTGCCAGTAGATGGGACGTATTGATATTTAGTCGAACTGGTGTATTCCGTGGATAACGTCCCGCTAGTGATTGACGCAAACAATGGGTATCGAGTGGATACGGTTGTCGTATCGTCTGTGACCGTAATTGCCGCCGTAGGGGTTGACCATGTAGGCGCACCCGAAGCGTTAGACGTTAAGACTTGACCAGAAGTGCCCGCCGCAGTAAACGCATAAGCCGTACCCGTGCCATACGCCACCGTGCCCGCAATTGGAGTCGCTGTGCCATTTGTTCCCCCGTTCGCAATTGGTAACGTTCCCGTGACGCCGGTGGTTAATGGTAATCCTGTGCCGTTTGTCAGGGTAACAGATGTCGGCGTGCCCAAAATAGGAGTTACAAACGTGGGGCTGGTAGACAATACAACCGAGCCTGTTCCCGTGCTACTTGTTACCCCCGTTCCACCCGATGCCACGGGCAAAGTGCCGGTGGTCAATGCCGAAGTTGACGTAGCGTAAACCGCGCCGCCCGATGTAAATGTGGTTAACCCCGTGCCGCCGTTGCCGGTGTTTAGTGTGCCAGCTAACGTAATTGCACCATTGGTAGCAGAACTAGGGGTAAACCCTGTAGTGCCTGCATTAAAACTTGTTACCGCAATGCCAGATGTTGATGCCCAAGCAGGCAATCCACCTGACACTGTAAGCACCTGGCTTGTAGAGCCGATGCCTAACATGGCAGTTGTAGCCGATGCCGACTGATATGGAAGTGAACCCGCTGCACCGCCCGCAAGGTTAGTTGCCGTGGTTGCCGTAGTCGCCGAGCCTGCCGTAGTAGCGGATGTCGCAGTAGCCGCATTACCACCAATAGATAAACCGCTTGCAGTGCCCGTTAAACCCGTGCCAGGGCCGCTAAATTGAGTTGCTGCGGTGATAGTGCTGCCACCGACTGTAGATCCGCTAATCGGCGTTCCTGTGATTGTGCCGCCCGTAATTGCTACGTTGTTAGCGTTTTGCGTGGACATTGTGCCCAAGCCGGTAACTTGCGTATTTGTTATTGAGATAGCGGTGTTTGATGCGCTAGTAATTTGGCCTTGAGCGTTTATTGCAAGCGTTGGAACACTTGATGCAGTTCCGTAAGAAGCCGCGCTAACTCCAGTGTTGGCAATGCTAAACGTGTAACTTGCAAGGTTTAGACCCGTTCCAGCAAAGTATGCCGATGCACTAGCAAGCTGCGACCAAGTGATGTTAGTAACACCTAGTGTGCCACTTGCAGGAATAGTACAAGCCCAACCTGTGTTTTGTTGCGTTGCACCATTTTGGATAAAAGTAAACGCAGAAACAAGGGAAGCGTAAGTGTTAGCGTCCGTTGACCTAGCCCATGCACCGGCTGCGGCAACATAAATGCCGTTTTGCGTCTGATTGGTTTGGTTTTTTACCAATACTCGATCACCCGCCAAGGTGGTGTATCCGTCTATTGTCTGAAGGCCGGACAATGAAATATTGACTGTGGTGGCTACCTGGCATTCCACTTTGATGGCATAACCTTGGGCGGTCATGTCCACATAGGCTTTGTTTACTATGTCTGTTGGGTTTGCAGCGGTTGCGCTAATTGTGCCGGTGTTAGTGGCAATGTTGGTAAAAACACCCGTGGACGGGGTTGTTGCGCCAATTGTTGTGCTGTCAATCGTGCTGCTTGTAATGTGCAGACCCGATTGATTTGGGTTAATAGTGGCTGTAAATGGCTGACCCTGCCCGATAAACGTCTGAAAAGTGCCATCAAGATTGAAATAAGCCTGTACTGGCAGAATATTCTGGTCTATTGTTTTGGCAGGGTCAGTCATATTAGCTTTGATCGCCGACAGGGGTTACATAAACCAATGAAGGGCCAGCCGCTGCACCAATCATGCGAACATAAAATGGCACAGTTGGGCAAGCCAGCACAATGGGCGAACTCATTGACGCTGGAAGCAAAAAGTCGCCAGGTGTACCAGACACCGGCAACACAGCAGCGCCCACGTTAGCATCACCAAGTTTGACCGCAACGGCTACAGAGCCGGTGTTTAAGAACGCCGCAAAGTTTACTTGGTCGTTCGTTTGGTCTTCAACAATGGTAGCAGACGTAGAAGATGCTGTCACAGAAACAGCGGTTGTTTTACCCGCTAGTCGTAGGACAGACGTATTAGCCATGATTAAAGTTGGGCAACGTGGAGGATGCCAAAATTAAGAGTTAAAGCTTCACTAAGCGAACCTGCGCTTGCATTGGAAATCACAACGGTAAATGAACCAGTGGCAACTGCCGCAATAGAAAGTAAGTAAGTGCCCGCAGTGGTAGCGCCCGATGCCAATGCAATAACAGGAATGTCGTACAAACTAACTGCGCTGTTTGTAACCACAAATGCTACTTCAGCCGCTGCTGCAAGTGCCGCATTGCTTGTGACAATTTGACCCGCTGCTGCATTGATAGTTACGCCGGTTGATTTGCTAGTTGCTTGAGTTACGGAAGTGATTGCAGTTGTAGGGCTTCCAGTGGTGTAACCCATCTGGCCTGTCACCGCATTTACTAGGGAATAGTTGGCATCAACAATATCTTGGTCAAGATATGCTGCGCCAATTGCTTGAGAATTTGCCATTTTGATTCCTTAAAAAGGTGGTTAAATTGTAACGAAAAAAGGCCACCCCTTTGCAGAGATGGCCTCTTTCGCTTACATCAGCTTAGAACGGTACGCTAAAGTCGTAGCCGTAAACATATACGTCAAACGTAGCGCCAGTGACGACAGTTGTCAGTCCAGCGGTTACGTTCAAATACAAGTTTTGCACGGTGTTAGCGGTAGTTGATGCAGTAGGAGCAACCAGCGACACGCCTTGAGGAGTGCTCAAGTTAGCGGCAGTGATTGAACCGTACAGACTAGAACCACCCGAAGTAGTAGCAACGCCCATTGCCAATCCGGTAGGAGTGACAGAAGCGCCTGCGTTATTCAGATTGGTAACAATCAGACTTTGCAACAAATACACAGCGGAGTTAACCACTTGGATAGCGTAATTTCCGGTAGTGTTTGCATTCACGTTTTTAATCGTGCCTACAAGACGCAAGGTTGTGCCGGTAGTAGCGCCTTGGGGATGTGCAGAAATGGTTACTGCTGGGCCTGGATTTGCCATGATAATTTCCTTTATTGATTAAGCTGCAATACGGCAAGCCAACTCGGGATAGAGTGGAGCCCAGCCATACAAGACATCAAGACGGGTAGGAATCGAGTCGTTGTTAATGGTGTACTGACGCACAACACGCATAGACAAACCGATTTCCTTATCGCTTGCACGACCAGCAAAGTGCACACCATCCGGCAATTCCAAATCAGCGACTGCAAGCGTGAACGCATTGCGGTGCATCATCATATTTTGCGGAGAGACCACGCCGGTGTTATTAAACGCCGTAATGTTTTGCGAACCGCTAGAAGTGATGCTGACGTTCTGGAATTGACCAGCAGTGATAATTGCCGGAGAAACCGTTACGCTAGTAGCGCCTGTGCCGACAGAAGTGGTGGACAAAACTACAAAGTTACGCAGCTTGCCATACGACTGACGATTCTGTGGGTTAGCACCAAACACACCAGGAATAGTGAACACGTCACCGGCATTCAAAGTAGAAGCCGAAGAAGCGGTCATAGACAAAGTGCTGCTGTAAGCCCAGCCAGAGGTCAGGAAGCCGGTAGCCGTAGTTACGTTGATCGCAATGGTGTTAGCGCTCCACGAACCAAAGGTTTGGCTTACCACGTTCTGGTCAAGTTTCCAGTTAACACCAGCGGAATCACGACCCATCAAGCCCTTGCGATACTGTTCGCCGATAGCTTCTTGGGGCACAAATAGACCCTTGAGGCTGTCAACAATAGTTGCAGATGTAAACGGCTCAATAATGCAAGAACGGCGACCATCGCGCGGAGCGCCTTCGCTGTCCATGTATGCACCAGCGGTCAGATAAGTAATCAAACCTGTGGGAGGCGTACCAGCAACACCAACAATGTTAGCGGTGTTAAGGTTAGCCATAACCATACCATCGCGGTCAATCTTATTAGCGATTGCAGCGACAGCGGGCTTTAGCACACGGTCAGAGAACATATCAAGAGATAATGAAAGGTCTTGAGTGGTAAACTGCGTATCCACATGAAATTGAGTAGACAGAGTTACCGGAACTGAAGTTTCATTAAAATCTTCAACATTCAATGCAGGGCCAGTTGTTCCTATAAACCTACCTGGTTTTCTCACATTGACGGTATTGCCGATTTTTGCACCAACTACGGCGAACTGGTCGTCATAGTTACGATCTACTTCCGAAGTGAAAGTAAGTTCATTCTCCAAGACCATTAGCGCTTCGTTGGTGATCTTGGAAATAGTTAGCAAATTATTTGCCATGATTTTTCCTTAAATATAAAAACTATCGAATTCGACCAGCCTTACGCGCCGCTTTCCACGATTGATAACTACCATGAAACTGACCGTCTGAGCCAATTTCAGCGTTATTACCGCCTCCAGCATTCCGAATAGGGCTAATCGGTGGTGGTGCTTTACTTTTCCCGACAGGATTACTTTGCTTAGTCTCAGGTTGCTTCTCAAACTTAGCTTCCAACTTTCCAATCTCGCGTAGCGCTGCATATGGCGACATTGAGGCAATCTTCTTTGCAAGATCGTCCTCTTTGGCTAAGTGATACAAGATTTGTGGGCCTACGTCACTCTCCAAAATGGCATCACGAATGGGGTCGCTTACCGCAACACCACTAGAGGCCACCATGTCATCAAAATCAGGTATCTCTGCCTTCGCTGCTGCAACTTTATTAGCCCAACTAGAAATTACTTTCTGTTGCGCCTCATCTGCCCTGCGCTGCAAATCTTCCTTATCTCGCCTAACCAATGCCTGCTCAGCCGACCAATCTGCTAATGCCTCTGCATACTCAAAAGCATCAGTAAATTGACTCGGTTGTGGCTTTTCGTCAGCATTTTTAGCCTGTTGGGGCTGTTGTTGCTGCCTAATAGCCGCTATCTCAGCTTCCAGCTTTTGCCTTGCTTCACGTTCCTGTGCCGCTTCTTGGCGGGCCTGTTCGCGTTGCTTAGTTATCTCTGAAAACCGCTTTTCGAGTTTCGGATTTTGTTTCCGTTCCTCTGTCGGTTTTGCGTCCTTTTCTGCTCCTGATTCACTCCCATCCTCGCTTTCTGTCGGCTCTGAAGGAGAATCCTCAACTTCAGCCTCGGCAGGCGCTTGATCGGCTAAACCCATTCGGTTTGCATAAAATTCCGCTGCATTTTCGCTAGTCAAAACTTGACCGGCTTCTTTTTCACTTGACATGAGTTTCCTCAAGATTTTTGCCCAGTTAAAACCTAACTGGTAAGGTTGTGTGGTTTATACCACAAATCTATATTGCGCGTTCCGTTGTTTCCAATGAGGCTGCATGGGCTGCCGACTTATCTAAACTTGCCAGCATTAAAGCAATTTCGCCCTTCATGCGCTCAATTTCTAATTGGGTTTGAGTTTTCAGCACAGTATCGTGCGCCGTGGTCTCAACCTTAAGTTCCATTTCCTTATGGCGCTCGGCGTTTTTAAGTTCCATATCATGGGCGCGATTGGTTTCTTTAATCAATACCCGCTTGGTTTCAGCATCTTGTTTAACCTGCTCAATGTCCTGACGCTGCTTAATCATCATTTGCATTTGCTGCATTTGTTGCTGCATTTGCTGCATTTGCGCTTGGTTTTGCTTGAGTTGCATCTGAACTTGAGGCGGCACGGGCGATTTATCGTCAATCTGCGCCAAGGGATTAGACGCTGCAAGGCGGTCGGCAATGACCTCTGCGCCAGGGAAATCCATGTTTCTAAATACCAAGTCGCCAGCGACTTTAAACAACTCGGGATTTCCAGTTACTAATGGCATCATGGATTCAACCGCCGCCTGACGCTTGGAGTTAAAGCCTGGGCCTGTATCCATAACAACGTCATATTGCCCAACAGTCATGTCGTGCATGACCTTAAACACGCCGTTTTCGTCCTGCTTGCCTTCGTTAATAGTCACCAAATCAGGCTTGCCATCATCGCCAATAATTCGCATTACTCGCTGGGAATCGTAAATGTGCGGAATTAGGTCTAGGATAATCTTGCCGGTGTGGGCAATAGATTTGGTCAGATTGTCGTAGAAATCAAAGTTAGTCAGGTCAACTTGCTGCTGCTGACCATTCAAAGCCTTACCCGAAATATTGCCTGGTAATTGCTGAGACGGGTCAAATATGCCCATTAGCGTGGCTATGTCTTGGTTTATCCCTGCGGCTGCTGCCATTACTCCAGCGGGCGGCGGCTCGGGCTGTAAACGTTGTGGTGGCGGCGCAGTTTGACCATCAATGTCGGTTTGCTTGTAGCGCAGCAATGGGAAAGACTTGACGTTAGCCGCTGCCCATTCGCTTTCATGGCCTTCGTCTTGGCCTTCCGCCATAATCCATTTAGCCTTTGGAGCTAATGCAACCGATTCGGTAATGGTGGTTTGCCAGAAGTTGTACATCCGTTGTGCATCTTTAGCGTGGCGCACCATGCCAAACTTGTGGCGCTTGTCACCGATGACAACGTGGCGACCATATACGGGCACGACAGGAATATATGTACCAGGCCAATCCCGTTCCTCAATGACTTCTATTGCGGTTAGCTTTTTCCACTTTATTGTCCGCTTGAAGGATTTACGCTCATCAAGGATTTGGATGCCTGCCGCCTCTAAACGCGCGCGGAAATCTTTACCTTCGGCAAACGTGGACGTGCCGTTAGACAATTGGTAAAGGGTCGCCGATTCGCGGTGGACATAAAAATACTCGGCAATGCGAATATCCTCTTTGGTTATCCATTCCGATTGCGTATCACCCGTGCCGCGCTGGGTGAATGATGTTCCATCATCATTATTTGGGTACAACTTGCGGAACTTAGCCTTACTCATCATTGTGGTGATTAAGCAACGTTCTGCGTCCGACCCATCTACAGCTTCGGAATTAGGGTCAAAGTAAACCGTGAACGGGTTAGGAATCGCATCAATGTAAATTTCTTGGTCAAAAGAATCTTCTTTGACGTAATCAGTAGTGACGCGCCAATAGCCCCAGCCCATCCTTACGGCGTGGTCAAAGCCTGTGTCATAGGCGTTATCAGCGTTGGAATTAACCTCGATATGCCGAGTCATGCCCTCAATCACTTCGGCGGTCTTTACGTCCGCTTGGTTGTTAGTGGCGTGAACTTTAATGCGTGGGCGCTGCTGGCGCTGCTGATTGGTCACTTGGCGGCAGTAACCATCTAGCTTGTTAATGGTCAGGACAGGCCGAGATTCTAAGTTGCGGGAGTTTTGCAGTTCAACAGGCCATTGGTCGCCATTGACAAACTTCAAATCCTCCAACCCTTCTTGGCGGTTATTGGTGTCTGCATCGTTGCAGAGTTTGAGGAAGTCAATCGCTTCGTCAATGATTGGGTCAATATCCATTTAGGCCATCCATGACTGTGGTACTTGATACGTCTGTTTAACTACCCGTTTCTTCGGCTCATTGACAACTAACCCTAGCATTCTGAACGCATCCGCGCCATGCGAATACTCATCATGCACGGGGTTTTTGCTAAACGCCTTGGTGTCAGGGTCAACGTCAAACCTGTAATGTCGTAAACATTGTAGCCCATCCGCGCAGTTTTCCCTATCAAACCAGCAATTTCTAAACAATGTCCGCGCTGCGTTAATACTGTCTACGACCGGCGTTCTAGGGATAATTTTGGTTTTATACCCTGCTGCCCGCACAATTTGGTCGATAGAACGGCCTGCCGCTGCGAGGGTTTTGTTCTCGGCATCATGCGGTAGCCAGAGTGTATCGTAGACGTAACCATAGGTTTGCATCTTAGCCAGGTACTCGGAAATCGTCCTTTGACTGTCCTCATGGTAGCGAATTAGTCGGGTTTCCATGCCAATCCACTGCACAAACCATATAGCCGTGGCATCCGACCAGCCCAAGTCAAAGACCGCATGGACGGGTTTTGTCGGGTCATAGGTGACTTTGGTAATCCTATCCTCTAAGTCTGCCATCTGCATCTCACGGGCAAACACAGCCCCATCTACGGATTGGCGGCATATTCCTTCCCAGACGGTGTTATAGGATTCGGGGTCGCGGTCACGCAGGGAATTCTTTTCTAACTCCAACGTCTCAGGAAACCAAGGGTTGTCAGACCAGTTAATCTTGGTGACTACAGAGTTAGCCGGTGGATGGATAACAAACCGCTGGTAAGTTTCATCCGTCTCCAACTCAGGGTTAAACGTTACCCATATCTCGGAATCCTGCTTACGAATCGTAGGAATTAGGACGTTCCACGACAGGCGGCTAGTGGTTTGGGCTTCTTCTACCCAGCAAATGTCCACGCCTTCGTAGGATTTGACGTTAGCCACGTTGTTTTTTAGTCCAACAAAGGAAAATTCCGTCCCGTTTTTGCCTCGTAGACTGCTTTGAGTAATCTCGTAAAACCCGTCCAGGCGCAATTCTATGATCTGATCGCACAATAATTTGTGGACGGAATCCCGAATAGATGTCTGAAACTCACGGGCGCAAAGGATACGCAACGGCCTTTGTGCGCCTTTTATCAGCAAAGCCCTAGCTACCCCCCAAGACTTAGCGCCGCCCCGTCCACCGTACAAGATTCGGTAGCGTTGTTTCTCAGGCTGGAACAAGCATTGCAGCTTCTGCGGGAACTGCGCGTTGGCTATTGCGCCTTGTACGTCACTCATCCGGCTTTACAAAAGTGACAGTAATCCCGCTAATTAATGGAGCGCCATCAGCACCCGTAATCTCAGTCTTGGTCGATTCCCGATACTTCTTTGGGAATCGGGATGCCATCGACCGTGACCACATCGTAGTGTTGATTTTGTCCGAATCGCGGTTTTCCACTAGGTACGCTTGGGCTTGTTCCTCCCACCAATATTGTTCATATTGTTTAGCGTCCTCCATAGCGTGTAAAAATTCTTCATGGGCATCACGCCAAATGTAAAATGTTCTAAGGGAAAACCCTAATATAGAAGCTATTTGTTCTACGCTTTTTCCGAGTTTGCCCAACTCTATGACTTGCTCACATAGGGCTGGGTCATAAAGGCTTGGTCGCCCTACTGGACGTTTCTCGGCTATTTCGGTCATTTTTTCTTCTTAGCTTGCGCTTCCCGCTTCTCAGCGTAAGCAATTGCTACGGCTTGTTTCACGGGTTTACCGGCTTTTACCTCGGTCTTGATGTTTTCTTTAAACGCCTTGGGGCTTGCTGATTTTTTAAGCATTTTCTACCACCGCGCAAATGTCGGCCTCTTGGATTACTTGGTAGTCCTGCCCATCAATCTTGTGGGTGGGCCACTTCAAATAATCGCCGTTGCCGTATTTAATGAAATCCCCAACCTTTACTTCGTAAACATCAGGGCCGACCGCAACAATCGTACCTTCGTTAAAAGGCTCTTTGTTGTTCACAATAATGATATCAGATAAGTTTCTGACCTGTGGCTTGACAACCACTCTGTCTTGTAGGGGCGATAAATTCATTCTACGTCCCCTTTTACGGTTAGCGGAACAAGCACCCTAGCCGGTCTGCCGCGCTTTTTAGGGATTTCCGTGATAGTTACGGTGTTTTCCGTGACCACGGCGGTCATTACTACTGGCGACTTATGTTCCCCGCACCATTCCGTTTTATGCCGGTTTTGGTATAAAGGAAAGCGCCTACATTGCCCCATCATGTGATGGTCAATGAAATATATACAGTCGCTACAATGCGAATCAGCCATGCCAAATTCTCCTTGGTTTGGTTAGGGAGGGTCAGGGTGGATTCCTGATTCCTCCCGCCTATTAACGGTAATGCGAACGGTCGTGAACGTAGCAAACGGCCTCTTTAGAGCCGCCTTTTAGTTCTTTGTTCATGTGAGCATCTTCTTTGCCCATGCCCACGCCGCCTACGATTTTGCCACGGCGTTCGCCGGATTCGTCGCTAGCGCGAACGCCCATAGGCGCTTTTTCACCAGAACGGCCTGGCTTGTACATCTCTTTATCCATTTTTCCCATGATAGTTCCTTGCAAGGTTAACGGGTGACATTACAATGTCCAAGTCATTATAGGAGATTTTTTTCATGGCTACAAACTTTACCCTAAAACGTGAAAAAGCTGTTCACACCATTCCCGCTGTCTATGAAATGGAACGCGAACACAAGGCCGAGCGCCGTAAGGTGATGGAATTGGAAAAAGAACTGCATAAGCACGAACGCACCGATGCCGCCCATGCCCATCCTATGCATCGGTCGCATGAGCAAAAGAGTGCTCCCCTTCCGTCAATGCGGAAATAGGAACTTTTTCAGGCCACTTTTGGGTGGTCAAAAGGATTAAGACCGTCCTGCGGTGGGCTTTTAACCATAATTCCTGCCGTTCATCCTTACTCATGTCTGAGCCTTGGTCTAGGGCGGCATGGCAAGTAAAGCACAGGCTGGCTACCAGGTTGTCATCCGCTTTGACCGCTTTTCCTTTGCCGCCGCCCCAATTTATGTGCGCCGCGCACACCGTACCATCTTCCGCGCCGCAATGTTGACAAGCTATTGTCCGGCAGGCTTCAAGCAACGCCTTAGACCGGACGTACTTATGTTTCGGGAATTGCACGGAACTTTACCCCTTGTTGTGTGCCAAAGGCTGTGGATAACTCTATCATTTCGGTCATCTCAGCCACGGTCATTTTGCTGGTACGCGCCCCAAGGACAACGAATCCACCCTCGATGCCAGGCACAACCTTTTGTTGTTTCAAGGCGGCGGTAAGCACATCCTTCCATTCTTCCTTGTGCAATTTGTTGCCGTACCAATCCACTTGTTCGGCAATGTCGGTCAAGTTTGCCCACATTAAGCGGTTTTGTTCGTTACTTCGCATCTATAACCCTTAAAGCCAATAAAGCGGCTTCCGGCCCGTCAACCCGTGCCAGCGTACCACCCGTCCAATTTGCAAAAAAATCGTGTTGTAAGGCCGTTAAAGGCTTTTTAGGGCCGGTTTTAACTTCCATCAACATGGTGTGTCCTTTGTAACCCACAAGTAGGTCAACGGGCAAGCCAATAATCCAAACGTAAGCACCAGCGGCCCTTAACGCGATAATTACCTGGTCTTGATTGCTGTCCACCCTTGCTGCGCGTCTCATTTTTTAATCTCCACAAAAACAAGCAATTGTTTCTTCATTTGCGTCAAACATATCAGTTTGTGCCAAGGCGTATTTGTACATTTCTGCATAAGAAGGACGATCTTTGCGGAATTTTGCTCCATCGCCATACGTTTTGTTTGATGACTGCGCGTGTTGTTCCATTTTTATCCACCATAGCGCACGTTCGGGCTTTTCCGCAATTAACGATTGGATTTGATGTGAAGGTTTCAAAAAGCACAAATCACAATTGCCGTGCATCGTTACCCCGTTGTTGTTAGACAAACCCAAATCAAATGGTTGCGCTTTCCAAAATGCGCTTATATCTTCTTTGCGGATTCCGGCCGTTACCAATGGCGTTCTATGGCGTTCAATCTTTGCTGCCCTTCTTTGCTCATCAGCACGAATACCTACCCAATCCATTCGCTCATTGTGATGCCAACCAATTGATTTCAAATAATGGTGAATTACTCGAATTTTCAAGTTAATTGTGCAAATCCTTGCAACGGGATTTGGCAAATATGGTTTGCCGTTTTGATCTATGCTTGCAGCAAAAGGCTCGCCATTGCGACTTGCGGTTTCAAAGTCAACAACTTTGAACCTATTTTTAGGTTCTTCAGCAGCTTGAAACTCAAGCCAATGAATTTTGACATTCCAACGTTCTGAGCAATCTTGCACAAACCGCAGGGTTGCCTCATCCTCTTTTCCGGTATTGGCAAAACACACAATTGCGTCATCAGGCAAGCCATTGTTGGATTGCAGCACCCGCCAAAGCATATAGGCGCTTGTCCTTCCGCCGCTAAAAGATATGCAAGTTGGCTCGTTGATTTTAAATGGGTCATGCATTTAAGATTCTCCAAGCTGTTGCTGTACACAATGGGACTTGTCCATTTCCAATGGCTTTAAGTCTGTCCACCCTAGCGGCCACCCCATCAGCCACTCTACCCACTCGGGGTTCAACTTTCCAGAAGTCGGATGAACAACCATCGATAAGCCAAGTTGTTTTCCTACGTCCATACGCTTTTGCACGCATGGATTGCTCATATTCCCTCTGTCCCTGTAATCGCTTGCATTCGGTGTAGGCCAATTGACCTGTGCTGTCAATGTCGGCGTGTTCCGTTTGTGTTCGCTCGGTGCGTTCGTTTCTTTGCTCATGTGTGCTGTTGGCG
>Ga0194038_1000109_pt1 | contig 35269 bp, 35 predicted proteins | sample JunL226m_MetaG_FD_148630 | JGI IMG/M metagenome (GOLD analysis project Ga0194038, IMG submission 148630) | Anoxic zone freshwater microbial communities from boreal shield lake in IISD Experimental Lakes Area, Ontario, Canada - Jun2016-L227-6m | ecosystem: Environmental > Aquatic > Freshwater >... | reverse complement strand
CTGCAGACGCAGCCGAAAAGAAAATTAAGGCGATGGGTCTTTCACCAAGACTTGTCGAGACTGGTAAACAGTAATGGAATACTTATCCACCTTAAAGCTAACATCGGTGGATTACTTCACCCTAGTGGTACTCTTGGTCTCTGCCTTGGTGGGAATTTCTCGTGGTTTATTTAAAGAGGTGCTCGCTCTTGCCTCTTGGTTTGTAGCTGCATGGGTTGCTTATCACTACACGAATTATCTTGCCACCGAATGGCTCTCAGCATTTCATCTCGATGAATTACTCAGTCTTGGTGTGAGCTTCCTCATTCTTTTCATATTGTCATTGATCATTTGTGGTTTGTTTGGTGGCTTAGTGCAAAAAATTATTTTGTCAGCTGGTTTAAGTTTGACAGATCGATTCTTGGGATTAGTTTTTGGTCTGGCACGCGGCGGTTTGATTGTTGTCATTCTGGCCACATTGGCCGCATTAACTCCAATTCCACAAAGCATGGCCTGGAAAAACGCGATTACAAGACCAGCCATGGATATGGCAACCGGTTTAATTAAAAGTTGGCTACCAGCTGACTGGGCAAAGCAATTGGGTGAGGCAATGCCTAAAGTAACTCCTACCATTACTCCTAAATTCACAATAGGAAGCTAGATTATGTGCGGCGTCGTCGGAACTATTTCCCACTCACCAGTAAATCAACTTCTATACGACGCTTTGTTGCTCTTGCAACATCGTGGACAAGATGCAGCTGGTATCGCAACCATGAACGGTAACTCGTTCACCATGCATAAAGCCAATGGCCTCGTGCGTGACGTATTTAGAACTCGCAATATGCGTAGCTTGGTTGGCAATGCTGGCATTGGTCAGGTGCGCTATCCAACGGCTGGTTCAGTTAGTAGCGAAGAAGAGGCTCAACCTTTTTATGTCAGCGCTCCGTATGGAATTGTGTTGGCACATAACGGCAATCTCACTAATGCTCCAAGTTTGCGTGTGGAGATGGCTTATCGTGACCGCCGCCACATTAATACCAGCTCTGACACTGAGGTCCTTTTGAACGTCTTGGCTGATGAGCTACAAAAAGAAACAAATAGTGCTGCCTTGGATGAGGGCGCTATGTTTAATGCCGTTACAGCAGTTACCTCTCGGGTTAAAGGTTCGTATGCCGTAGTCTCTCTGATTGCGGGATACGGTTTATTAGCATTTCGCGATCCATTTGGTATCCGTCCCTTATGCATCGGTCGCGTTGATACTCCACAAGGTCCTGAGTGGATGGTCACCTCAGAGTCGGTGGCTCTTGAGGGTTTAGGTTTTACCTTTGTGCGTGATGTAAATCCAGGTGAAGCGATTTATATTGATCTTGATGGCAACTTCTACTCACGTCAGTGTGTACCTAATGCTGTTCTAACGCCTTGTATATTTGAATACGTCTACATGGCGCGTCCAGATTCGACCATTGATGGGGTGATTGTTTATAACGTGCGGATGCGCATGGGTGACTATCTGGCGGAGAAGATTCGCAAAGAGACCAATGTTGATGAGATCGATGTGGTGATGCCGATTCCTGATTCCAGTCGTCCAGCGGCCATGCAGGTAGCGAAGAATTTAGGCGTAGATTATCGCGAAGGCTTTTTTAAGAATCGTTACATTGGCCGTACCTTCATCATGCCAGGCCAGGCAGTTCGTAAAAAGTCAGTACGTCAAAAACTCAATGCCATGCGGATTGAGTTCAAAGATAAAACTGTATTAATTGTGGATGACTCTATCGTTCGTGGTACTACTTCATTTGAGATTGTGCAAATGGCACGCGAGTCCGGTGCTAAGAAAGTCATCTTTGCATCAGCTGCTCCACCTGTACGCTTCCCGAACGTATACGGAATTGATATGCCAACCCGTAGCGAGTTAGTTGCTTATGGCCGTACCGATGAAGAAATCAATAAGATGATTGGTGCTGATCAATTAATCTATCAAAGTGTTGAGGATATGAAGCAGGCGGTTCGCGATATCAATCCCAATCTGAAAAACTTTGAGGCTTCTTGCTTTGATGGCAATTACATCACTGGTGATATTACAGAGTCCTATCTAGATGCCCTGGAGGCGGCTAGAAATACCTCTGCAGCAAAAGCGGATCGTCAGCGTGATTCAAGTGACTTTGCCCGCTCCCAGCTTCATCTGCATTTAGCTACCGAAGACTAAAAAGCCACAGGAAATTGCCTCCAATGAGGCAATTCTTCAATTCGGTGTCAAAATAGCATTATGAAAAGCAAAACCACACGTAAAAAACCTGATTTTTCTAAGCTGGCCCTCGAGACCTTAGCAGTCCGTGCTGGCACTCGTCGTACTTCTGAATATCAAGAACATTCAGAGGCGATGTTTCTGACTTCGAGCTTTTGCTTTGATAGTGCTGAACTAGCTGCTGATGGTTTTGCCCATGCAGACCAAGGCTTTATTTATTCTCGCTTTACTAATCCTACGGTCAGCATGTTCCAAGATCGTTTGGCTGCTTTGGAGGGTGGTGAGGCATGCATTGCAACCGCGTCGGGTATGTCTGCTATTTTGACCATGGCAATGGCGCATCTGCAAGCAGGTGATCATGTGGTTTGCTCGCGTTCAGTATTTGGTGCAACCGTTCAGTTGTTCACCAATATTTTGGGTCGCTTTGGAATTACAACAACTTATGTTGATTTGGCTGATACCAGGTCATGGCAGGCTGCTGTTCAGGAAAATACGAAGCTCTTCTATCTGGAAACACCATCCAATCCTTTGACAGAGATTGCGGATATCAAAGCCATCTCAAAGATTGCGAAGAAGGCAAAAGCCTTATTTGCAGTGGATAACTGTTTCTGTACTCCAGCTTTGCAAAAGCCATTGGCTCTTGGTGCCGATGTAGTGATTCATTCGGCAACAAAGTATTTAGATGGCCAAGGTAGGATGGTTGGCGGCGCGATTGTGGGAAGCAAAGACTTCATCATGGGCAAAGTTTTCCCCTATGTCCGCACAGCAGGTCCAACCATGTCTGCATTTAATGCCTGGGTATTCTTAAAAGGTTTAGAGACTCTCGAGTTGCGTATGAAGCAGCAGAGTCAGAATGCGCTCGCATTAGCCCAGTGGCTAGAAAAGCAGCCTGGCGTTGAGCGCGTCTATCATCCGGGACTCCCATCTCATCCTCAGCATGCCTTGGCAAAACGCCAGCAAAAAGCAGGCGGTGCAATTGTTTCTTTCACCTTAAAAGGTGGCAAGAAGGCGGCTTTTAAGCTGATTAATCAAACTAAGCTTTGCTCAATCACAGCAAACCTGGGCGACACTCGTACAACCATAACTAATCCAGCGACGACTACCCATTGCCGTGTCTCTCCTGAAGCCAGAAAAGCTGCAGGTATCACTGATGGCTTAGTGCGGATTGCAGTTGGCCTTGAAAACATTAATGATTTAAAGAGTGACCTCGTTGGCGGACTCAAAAAATAATCAAGTTCATCAAAGTGAGTACATGAACTTTGATGATGCTAAAGCGTTCTGGAACGAGCGCTTTAATAAGCAAGAGTTCATCTTTGGTAAAGAACCAAACGAATATCTCACCCTGCAAACCAAAACCTATTTAAAGCCAAATCAAAAAGTTCTCTGTATTGCTGATGGTGAAGGACGCAATGGTGTTTGGCTAGCGAAGCAGGGTATGCAAGTGGTTGGTTTTGATGTCTCTGACATCGCTCTGGAAAAGGCCAAGCAGTTTGCGAAAGACAATCAAGTAGAGATTGCCTATTCACTATCAGATACTGACAGCTTTAACTGGCAAGAAAATACATACGATGCAGTGATCGGTATCTTTATTCAGTTTGCTGAACCACAGATGCGATCTCGTATCTTTCAACAAGTATTTAAAGCTTTAAAACCTGGCGGCATCTTCATACTGCAAGGCTATACGCCAAAGCAGCTAGACTACAAAACAGGTGGCCCATCTTTAATTGATCACCTCTACACAGACGAAATGATTCGAGAGCTTGCGAAAGATTTCCAAATATTAGATTTGTGCTCTTATGAAAAAGAACTGAATGAAGGCGCAAGACATGCTGGCATGTCTGCTTTATTAGGCCTCGTTGCTAAGAAGTAAGGCGGCGTGGATCATTGATGGGGCGAAGAGGCATGATGTGAATCTTGCTGCCATCAATTTCAACATGAGTATTTTTGCCTACCTCTAATTGCAGTCGCTTTACTTCTGCGGCTGAGGCTTCCCAGATCAGCTTATGAGTAGCATTATTCAGAAGTAGTTGAATGACTGCAATTTGTCCAAGGGTACTGATTTGCTCTACATAGGCCTCAATCGAACTTGAGCTAGGCGCAGCATGTAGGCTTATGCCATCTGCTGGAATAACCCAAGCAACAGGTGTGTTAGGAGGAATCTTGCCCTTATCAAGCACCTCAAACACAGTACTACAACCATCCCATGTCAAATTGCCCGCAATAAAGACCCCTGAAAACTTATTATTGATGCCCACTAGTTCTGCAACGCGAGAGTTTCTGGGCCTTTCAAAAAGTACCTGGGGTTGAGCGGTCTGCAAACCAACGCCTTGATCAATGACGGTAATACGATCTGCCAACAAATCGGCTTCTCGGAGATCATGGGTAATCAATAGAATCGGAATATTTAAATCTTTACGAAGTTCAGCCAGAGTTTTGTATAGCCCTTGACGCGTTGGGGCATCTACTGCAGAAAATGGCTCATCTAATAATAAGATATTAGGTGATCTTGCTAAGGCTCTTGCAAGTGCAACGCGCTGTTGTTGACCGCCAGATAGTTGATTTGGCATACGATGACTTAATTCGCCGATACCCATGCGAGTGAGCCATTGTTCGGCTTGTATCTTACGTTCACCAAAGTCAGGAACTGAGTTGTATAGCGGTATACATACATTCTCTAGTGCAGATAAATGCGGAAAGAGGGCATATTGCTGGAATAAAAATCCGCAAGAGCGTTGTGCAGGGCTTAAAAGGGTAGTAATGCCACTGATTTCATTGGCTTCAAACCATAGTTCGCCGTTGCATTCAATTTTTCCAGCACGAGCATGGTTTAGCCCGGCGATTGTTCGCAAGGCGGTAGTCTTCCCGCTGCCTGATGGACCTACTAAAGCGTGCAGCTCGCCAGCAAAGCACTCAAGAGATAGCTGCAAGGGATTGGGAGTGGTCTGCGATAGCTGAATCTTGAGCATTAGCCTCTCCAGTCTTTAGCGCGAGAGGATTGACGACCAAAGACACCATAAGAAATTGCAATTGCTACAAGCGAAGTAGCTAACAAAATCAATGAGAGTGCTCCAGCACCAGTAGTATCAAAACTTTGGACTTTGTCGTAAATAGCAATGGATACCGTTTTGGTTTCTCCAGGAATTGCACCGCCCACCATCAAAACTACTCCAAATTCTCCTAGGGTATGGGCAAAGGTAAGTACAGCAGCGCTGGTGATCCCTCGCCAAGCTAGAGGCAATTCAATCAGGCGAAAGATTTGCCAATGAGAAAGACCACTGACTTGGGCGGCTTCAATAATTTCTGGGTTAATCGCTTCAAAAGCACGCTGTATTGGCTGGATGGCAAATGGCAAATTAACTATCAGGGAGGCAATCAGAATGCCAGTAAATGAAAATACCAGCGGTATGCCGAAAAAGCTTTTGCCACCCAAGCCCACCAGCAGGTAATAACCCAAGACCGTGGGCGGTAGAACGAGGGGGAGTGCTAGGCCTGCCTCAATCCAAGACTTGCTTTTACCTACTCTTTGGAGCCTATGGGCAACCCAGACCCCAAAAGGCAGAATGAGGACAAGAGTCCAGAAGGCAAGCTTTAAAGAGAGAAGAATGGCATCCATATCCATCAGTCGATTGTATCTTTAGATGTCTTAGGGTTTTTCCCTATAGGAACTGAGCACAAAAAGTCGTTTAATATGCATATATACGCATATATTCATATAAAGAAGGCTTATGAAGGCTAGGGTTCAAAAAGCGACCAAGAACTTATCTCCAAAGCAGATGGAGAAAGTATTTTCTAAGGTGGCCGCCTATTTCAGTGTGCTATCCGAACCGGCTCGCCTTCGAATCATGTACGCCATCTGTGCTGGCGAAAAATCTGTATCAGAAGTCGTGGAGATGTGTGGCTCAAGTCAGGCCAATGTCTCAAGACATTTACTGGCATTACATAAAGCAGGAATTTTGCTCAGACGTAAAGACGGTGTTACGGTGTATTACTCGATTGCCGATAACGCAACGGTAGAGATGTGTCAGTCCGTTTGTGCAAAGATTGCTGAAGGTATTCATTAATTCTAAAGTATTGATTCTTAAATAGAGGTTAAATGACTAAGAAGCAAATTGAATTAAGTGCTCAGGATATTTCTGCAGTTGAGAAACCTGTTAATAGAGCGCGCCTGGTTAAAGCGCCAGAGCATTTCATATCTCAAGAATTGATTACTGATATCAATACCAATGGCCTTGATGAAACTCGCCGCGGCTTTTTGCGCAAAGGCTTTTTCTCTGCCTTAGGCGGCGCTGCTGCAGGCTTAGCAGCTCCAATGGCATTTGCAGCTGGCGAAGGCGACCCAGCAATTCTAGAAAAACAGGAATGGCAAACCACTTTGGGTAAGAACGTGGCGACCATGCCATATGGAGTGCCCTCGATTTATGAGGCCAATTTAATTCGACGTGAATCGCCAGGTTTAACTCGCGTATCGGCCGCCTCAGTGGCATTTACCCCTTTACAAGGCTTGTTCGGAACGATTACGCCAAACGGTTTGCACTTCGAGCGCCATCATCAGGGTTGGTACAACCTCAATCCTGAGACGCATCGTTTAATGGTGAATGGCATGGTGAAGAATGCCCGTGTCTTTACGATGAATGACTTAATGAGAATGCCTTCAGTTTCGCGTACACACTTTATTGAGTGTGGTGCCAATACCGGTTTAGAGTGGGGCAACGTTGCCGTACCAACCGTACAGTACACCCACGGCATGTTGTCTTGCTGTGAATTTACGGGTGTGCCCCTTAAGGTTTTACTTGAGGAGTGCGGCGCTGATCTGAAAAAAGGCAAGTTCTTACTTGCCGAAGGTGGTGATGGTTCAGGTATGACCCGCACCATTAATCTGGACAGTTGCTTGGACGATACGATTGTTGCTTGGGGTATGAATGGCGAGATGCTGCGTCCTGAAAATGGCTTCCCATTACGTCTCGTAGTTCCTGGTGTACAAGGTGTCAGCTGGGTGAAGTGGTTGCGTCGTCTTGAAGTGGGAGATATGCCCTGGAACAGTAAAGATGAAGCAGTTCACTATATTGAGTTGATGCCAGACGGATCGCATCGTCAATATGCATCGATTCAAGAATGTAAATCAGTTATCACCACTCCATCAGGTGGTCAGCAGTTACTAGATAAAGGTTTTTATAACGTTAGCGGTATGGCTTGGTCTGGTAGAGGGAAGATCAAACGCGTGGATGTTTCATTTGATGGTGGTAACAACTGGCGTACTGCTCGTTTGGAGACACCAATTCTGACTAAATCGATTACCCGCTTCAATATTGATTGGGTCTGGGACGGATCACCAGCAATTTTGCAATCCAGAGCAATTGATGACACTGGTTATATACAGCCATCCATCAAGACGCTGCGAGATGCTAGAGGAAATCGCTCGATTTATCACAACAATGCAATTCAGTCATGGAAGCTAGATTCAAACGGCGAGGTGAGCAATGTACAAGTTGGATAAATCATTTGCTCGTCTAGTACTTTTAACTCTAGCAGTATTGTCTGCTCAGATTACATACGCACAAAGTACCCAAGGCTCTCAGTTTCCTGGAATTGGTCGCAATGCAACACCAGCAGAAGTGATTGCGTGGGATATTGATGTGCGTCCTGACTTTAAGGGCTTGCCAAAGGGATCAGGTTCCGTTGCGCAGGGCCAAGTTATCTGGGAATCCAAATGCGCTAGTTGCCATGGGGTATTTGGCGAGTCTAATGAAATCTTTACACCTATTGCTGGTGGAACTATGGCTGATGATATTAAGACTGGAAAAGTTGCTTCTTTGGCAGATCGGAAGCAGCCGCAACGCACGACCTTGATGAAAGTCCCCACGGTTTCTACTTTGTGGGACTATATTTATCGTGCGATGCCATGGAATGCTCCAAGGTCATTAACCCCAGATGACACGTATGCGCTAGTGGCATTTATTTTGAGCTTAGGCGAAATTATTCCGGATGATTTTGTCTTGAGTAATAGCAATATTGCAGAAGTGCAGAAAAAAATGCCGAATCGTAACGGCATGACTCGAAATCATGGCTTTTGGAGTGTGAAGGGCAAGCCAGATGTGAATGGCTCTTCTTGCATGAATAATTGCGTCAAGTTTGTGCAAATTGGGTCAAGCTTGCCCGACTTTGCTAGAAATGCTCATGGCAATATTGTTGATCAAAATCGTCTTTATGGACCTTATCGAGGATCTGATTCAACTCAGCCACCGCTTGCCAAATTGCCTGGATCAACTGGTGAAGGCTTGGCCCATGCATCGGAAACACATAGCGCAAGCACTAAAGGACCTGTAGCCTTATTTAAGAATGAGAACTGCTCCGCTTGTCATGCACCTAATGCGAAGTTGGTGGGCCCATCCATTGTAGATATTGCAGCGAAATACCAAGGTCAAGGCGGGGCTCAAGAAAAGCTCATGACTAAGGTCAAAAATGGAGGCTCAGGAGTATGGGGGGCTATTCCAATGCCTGCGCAGCCTCAATTATCCGATGAGGATCGCAAGACATTAGTGGTTTGGATGCTCTCTGGTGGCAAATAATGGGTAGCCAAGCAATTACTGGTATTCATTATTGGAAAGCAGATAATATATTCAAAGTAAGAGATTATTAAAGGAGTTTTTATGAATCAGCAGCGACGCAGTTTATTGAAATATTCAGCCGTTTTTGGCTTGATGGCCTCTGCGGGTCTCATTAGCGTAGCCCAGGCTCAAGAGTGGAATAAGGCTGCTTTTGAAGGCAAAAGCCTTGATGAAGTATTCAAAATCTTGGGTGCCGGGACGCCAGATAAATCAGGTGCTATTACTTTAAATGCTCCTGATATTGCAGAGAATGGCGCAGTAGTTCCAGTGGGAATTACAACGACCCTTAAAGCAGAGCAAATGGCTATCTTGGTTGAGAAAAACCCAAGTAGTTTGGCTGCACAATTCTTTATTCCTGCTGGCACAGAATCCTTTGTGACTACTCGTATCAAAATGGGTCAAACCTCCAACGTATACGGCTTAGTTAAGGCGGATGGTAAGTGGCTGATGGCAGTTAAAGAAATCAAAGTCACCTTAGGTGGTTGCGGCGGTTAATCGCTTTCATCCCAAACAAATACTATTAACGAATAACTAGATTAAAAGAGGAAATCATGGCTGATCCAATGCGCGTTAGAGCTGCTGAGAGTGGTGGAGTAGTAGATGTGAAAATTTTGATGAAGCACGATATGGAATCTGGTCAGCGCAAAGACGCAGCCGGCAAAACAATTCCTGCATGGTTCATCAGCACAATTAATGTCAAAGCAAATGGTAAAGATGTATTGAACGGTCAGTTTGGACCCGCGGTTTCTAAGGATCCATTCTTAAACTTTAAATACAAAGGTGCTAAGGGCGACAAGATTGTTGTGAGTTGGGTAGATAGCAAGGGTGATAAGCGCACTGACGAAGCGACCGCTTCCTAATTTACTTGTTAGCTAAAAATCTTCACCATCTTATCGGTTTTGAAAGGGTTGCAAATGCAGCGTAAATTGACTTTAGGGCTTGCCTCAGGCGTGTTGGCTGCTTTATTAACGGTACCATCATCCGTTTTGGCGCAAAAGAGTGCAACTGACGATATTGCGAAATATCGCGAGATGATTGCGGATGGCAACCCCTCAGAGCTTTACGAGGCAGCTGGCGAAGATTTGTGGAAAAAACCAGCTGGACCTAAGAACGCTACTCTTGAGAAATGCGATCTAGGTTTGGGGCCAGGGGTAGTCAAGGGTGCGGCAGCGCAATTGCCCCGCTACTTTAAAGACACCAATAAAGTTCAAGACTTAGAGTCTCGTTTGATGACTTGTATGCAAGTGCTGCAAGGTCGCGATCCTCAGGAAATGATTGATGCACCATTTCAGAAGGGCCCTAAAAAGGATATGGAGGCTATTGTTGCTTACGTAGTCACCCTATCTAAAGGTGACAAAATTAAAGTAAGTACAACACATCCCAAAGAAAAAGAAATGTATGAGCTTGGTAAGCGTGCATTCTATTTCCAAGGTGGACCAATGGATTTTTCTTGCGCGTCTTGTCATGCTGAAGATGGTAAGCGGATTCGCCTGCAAGATTTACCGAATATCACTACCCAAAAAGGTGCCGCTCTAGGTTGGGGCTATTGGCCGGCGTATCGCGTTTCTAGCGGTCAGTTCTGGACAATGCAGCAACGCCTAAATGATTGCTATCGTCAGCAACGCTTCCCATTTCCAATCTATGGTTCAGATTTAACTATGGCATTGTCGATGTACATGGCAAAGAATGCTAATGGCGGCATAGTTGAAACCCCTGGTTTAAAGCGCTAACGGATAAGAGACAGAGAAAATGAATATGAAGAACATTAAATCCCTCTTAGCCCTTTGCACACTTGCTTTGACAATGTTTGCAATGCAAGGTTCTGCAATCGCCCAACAAGCAAATGATCCTAAGTTCAACAAAATGATGAAGGACGGTTTTAGAGCTGATGGTATTGCTGGATTAGACCGTATTGATCAGGATGCAACACAAAAGTTTTGCTCTGATCCTGTCTTTGCTAGTAGCAAGCAGGCTGAAAAGATGCGCGAGAAAATTCAGAAAATCAATATGGACGGTATAAAGCAGCCCTCTGATGGCAAATACATCGGCGATTGGAAGAAGGGTGAAGCGATTGCACAAAGTGGTCGTGGCGCAACTTGGACAGATAAAGCTGATACTCCCATTGGCGGCGGTTGTTATAACTGTCACCAAATTGATCCCAAGGAAATTTCCTATGGAAATATTGGGCCATCATTAACTGGCTATGCCAAGTTACGCGGCAATTCACAAGACGTAGTGACATATACCTGGAACCGAATTAATAACTCGAAGGCTTATAACGCTTGTAGCAATATGCCAAGATTTGCTCATTTCAAGCTCTTAAATGAGCAGCAGATTCAGGATGTGATGGCCTTATTACTTGATCCCGCCTCTCCAGTGAATCAGTAAACAAGAACAGAATTGATACAAAAGAGAAAGAACAGGCCGACAGGCCTGTTTTCATAAAAGGGTAAATATGTCTTTAAGTCGTCGCGATTTTTTGCAGGCCTTAGCGATTGCATCTGCAGGTGGAATGAGTTTGCAATCTAATTTTGTCAATGCTCAATCATCCGCACAGAAATTCTATGACTTACCCAAGTTTGGTAATGTGCATTTCTTGCATTACACAGACTGTCACGCTCAGTTATTACCAATTTATTTCCGTGAGCCCAATGTAAACCTTGGAATCGGTGCGCAAGAAGGCAAGACTCCACACTTAGTCGGCGAATACTTCTTAAAGGCCAATGGCATTGCTGCTGGTACTCGTGATGCGCACGCATTTACCTACTTGGACTATGTAGCAGCTGCGCAGAACTACGGCAAGATGGGTGGTTTTGCCCACATGGCTAGCTTAATTAAACAAATGAAGGCCAGTCGTCCTGGGGCGCTATTGCTTGATGGTGGCGATACTTGGCAAGGTTCTGGCACTGCGCTATGGACTAACGGTCAAGACATGGTTGATGCAGCGCTTGCTTTAGGTGTTGACATCATGACAGCCCACTGGGAAATGACTCTAGGTGAGAAGCGCGTCATGGAAATTGTGAATGGGGATTTCAAGAGCAAGATCTCTTTTATTGCGCAAAATATTAAGACAGCAGATTTTGGTGACTTGGTATTTAACCCCTATGTCATGAAAGTTCAGAATGGTATTCAAGTTGCCATCATTGGCCAGGCCTTTCCCTATACGCCGATTGCAAATCCGCGTTACTTCACTCCTGACTGGACCTTTGGTATTCAGGAAGAGAGCATGCAAAAGACCATTGATGAGGTGAGGGCGAAAGGGGCAAAGGTAGTAGTTCTTCTTTCTCACAACGGCATGGATGTTGATTTGAAGATGGCATCACGGGTAAGGGGCTTGGACGCAATCTTGGGTGGCCATACTCACGATGGTGTACCTATTCCAGTGAAGGTGAAAAATGCTGGCGGCATCACTCTAGTGACTAATGCTGGATCCAATAGTAAGTTCTTAGGCGTATTGGATTTTGATGTGAAGGGTGGTAAGCCGGTTGATTTCCGCTACAAGCTTTTCCCAATCTTCTCCAATATGATTCCTGCTGACCCAGCGATGAGTAAGTTGATTACGAAGATCAGAGCACCTTATGAGACTAAGCTCAATGAGAAATTAGCAACTACGGAAGCCCTCTTATATCGTCGTGGTAATTTCAACGGCAGTTTTGATCAACTCATCCTTGATGGTTTGATGTTGCAGAAGAATGCTGAGATCGCATTCTCACCGGGCTTCCGTTGGGGTACGAGTCTTTTGCCTGGACAGCCCATTACCCGTGAGAATCTATTAGATCAAACCGCGATTACGTATCCATACACCACGGTTACTAATATGACGGGTGAAACGATTAAGACCATTCTAGAAGACGTGGCAGACAATTTATTCAATCCTGACCCGTATTACCAACAGGGTGGGGACATGGTACGTGTCGGCGGTATGCAGTACACCATTGATCCAGCCCAGACTGCTGGAAAGCGTATTAGTGATATGCGCCTTAATGGAAAAGCTATTGAGGCTAGCAAAACATACAAGGTTGCCGGCTGGGCACCAGTGAGTGAAGAGGCTAAAAATGCTGGTGGTGAGGCGATATGGGATGTCATTGAGAGACATTTACGAGATGTCAAGGTTGTGAAGGCCGTTAAGCTCAATGAGCCAATCATCAAAGGCGTCGGTAATAATCCTGGCATAGCCCCAATTTAATTTATCCATGAAGGCGGTGACAATGAAAAAACTGATCCAACTGATTTTTGTAGCAATCCTTTCCATTGGGTTTGGATCTATTGCTAGTGCCCAATCATCAGGGCCAACTAAAGTGGTTTATCACATTGATGATGCTGAAACTCAGGGCTTAAAGGGCTTACGCAATATTCGTAATCATTTGGATACTGCACCCCAGACCACCATTATTGTTGTGACCCATGCCAATGGAGTAGATTTACTGATGGAAGGTGCAAAGGATAAAAAGAATAATGTGGACTATGCGTCATTAGTTGGCGCCCTCAAATCACGTGGGGTGAAGTTTGAGGTTTGCGAAATTACTTTAAAAAATCGCAATCTCAAGAAAGATCAATTTACCCTAGATGCTGATTTCACTCCATCTGGAGTGGTGCGGGTCGCTGACCTGCAATATAAAGATGGATTTGCTTATATCAAGCCTTAATTTATATTGAAATGCATATTTGTAAAGTTGATATCCGTTTTATAAAGCAATTGATAGGGATCCTCATGGGGTCCTTTATTTTTTTTGGAGGCGCCTATGGGCAGGCCCCTAAGCCTGCAGATAGCATTCAATTAAAACCGATTCAGGTGGCCCCTCATACTTATTTTGTCCAAGGCTTTCCAGAACTGGGGAGTAGTGCAAATCAAAATTTTATTTCAAATGCTGGTTTTGTTGTGACGCCTGCTGGTGTTGTAGTGGTTGATGCTTTAGGTTCACCCATTCTTGCGCAAAAGCTCATTACAGAGATTAAAAAAGTCACTAATCAAAAAGTCGTCGCAGTCATCGTCAGTCACTACCATGCAGATCATATTTATGGCCTGCAAGAATTTCAAAAGATCCGCGCCAAGATTTATGCGCAGGGCGAAGGCAAAAACTACCTTTCCTCGGAAACGGCTAAGCAGCGTTTGATTGCCTCCCGAATTGATTTTGCTCCTTGGGTAAATGCCAATACAAGGCTTATCTCTGCTGACGTTTGGATTGATCAAAAGATGAAGCTGTCTATTGGTGGGGTTGATTTCTTAATTAGCAGGGTAGGGCCTGCGCATGCCCCAGAGGATTTGCTGGTTTATGTGCCGTCAGAAAAAGTGCTGTTTGCTGGAGACCTCGTATTTAGAGGCCGCATTCCATTTGTTGGGAATGCTGACAGCAAAGGCTGGCTCATAGGATTGAATGAGATTGAGAAGCTGAATCCCAATATTGTGATTCCTGGCCATGGTAATTACTCAGTTAATCCCGTTGAAGATATTGCTTTCACTAGGGGCTACCTCAAATATCTGCGGGAAGCGATGTCAGCAGCAGCCATCAATATGGACCCCTTTGACGATGCTTACAAAGAGGCGGATTGGTCAGAATACGAAGGAATGCCTTTATTTAAGGCTGCCAACCGCATGAATGCCTATAACGTTTATCTGTCCATACAGGCAGAGTAAGGCAATCTTTTCCATTGGGCCTTAAAATAGTGGATTACTGCTAAATCCTTGATTTGTAATGAAAATGATTTTTATTCGATTCCTCCCCGCAATGATCTTGAGCGCATTGATATGTGCCCCAGCTTTTGCTGCGCCTGATCTAGCAAACGGCAAGGCCATCGATCAGCAAAAGTGCTATGGCTGTCATGCGAAGAAGTCTGGTTTTAGTAATGGCGACATGATTTATACACGTAGTGATGGCAAAGTGAAGTCTTTAGCCAATCTAAAGAAGATGGTGAGCTTGTGCAATTCAGAGCTTCGCTTAGATCTATTTCCTGAAGATGAAGCTGATGTAGTAGCTTATCTCAATCAACAGTTTTATAAATTCAAACCTTAATTTTTTTAAATATAGTGACCATGGAAGTTGTTGATATTCATTCTTTAAGTAAGGCAGTGCTCTGGGCAACATTTGCAATTACTTTTGCACTTGGTGCGGTGATGCAAAAAACGGGCTTTTGTACTATGGGTGCCGTCTCTGACATCTTCATCATGTCTAGCTGGGGTCGTTTAAAGCAGTGGTTCCTAGCAATTGGCATCGCCATTATTGGATTTACATTAATGTCTTATCTAGGGCTCATCGATCCTTTAAAAAGCTTTTATACCGGCAATAAGTTTTTATGGCTTTCTGCTATTGTTGGCAGTGTTTTGTTCGGCTTTGGTATGGTTCTAGCTTCGGGGTGTGGCAGCAAAACCTTAGTACGCATTGGTGGAGGTAACTTAAAGTCCATCATCGTGTTTATGGTCTTGGGTTTATTTGCCTATATGACAATGCGCGGTTTTCTGGGTGTTATACGGATCAATACACTCGATACGATCTTTATTGCTTTTAGCACTCCACAAGACTTGCCAAGTCTTCTGAGCGGCCCTTTAGGCATCGCTCGTGCCAATCTTCATCTTGCCTTGGGCCTCATTATTGGCTCTGTATTTATTATTTACGCCCTAGTGAGTAAAGCATTTTGGACAGCTGAAAACCTCATCGCAGGAATTGGTGTTGGCTTGGCTATCTGTGCGGTGTGGTGGGTATCTGGTAATTTAGGTTATGTTGCTGAAGATCCCAATACTTTAGAAGAAGTATTTTTGGTAACTAATTCTGGCCGTATGGAGAGCTTATCTTTTGTTGCACCTTATGCTTATTCCTTAGATTGGCTCATGATGTACAGCGATACATCCAAAGTTCTCACAGTAGGTATTGTTGCCGTTCTTGGCATGATCTTAGGATCAGCTTTGATTGCCCTTATCAGTAAAACTTTCCGCTGGGAATCCTTCCGGAATACTGAAGATACGGCAAATCATCTTGTTGGCGCTGCTTTGATGGGCTTTGGTGGTGTTACAGCATTAGGCTGTACAGTAGGGCAGGGATTAAGTGGTATTTCTACTTTAGCTCTTGGATCGTTGTTGGCCTTGCCTGGATTTATTTTTGGCGCCTATTTAGGTATGCGCTATTTGCAATTTCGACTTGCTCCAAATCCTTGCAGTTAATCATTAATTGATTGGATAGAACTAATGCAAATTGACTGGCTTTCTTTTACACCTATCCCATCATTGTTAGGCGGAATGATTTTAGGTCTTGCTGCATCATTGTATGCACTCCTGCACGGTCGCATACTTGGCATTAGTGGAATCATTTCTGGTTTATTACATCCCCAGGCTAGTGATTTAGCTTGGCGCTTTACTTTGGTTTTAGGTTTAGTGTCAGCCCCATTTTTAGCAATGTTTTTTGGTGTTTTCCCGATCGTTAAGATTGACTCTAGTTGGTTAGCAATCGTAATTGCTGGTCTTTTGGTTGGATTTGGCTCTCAATACGGTTCGGGCTGTACTAGTGGTCATGGCATTTGTGGCTTGTCTCGTTTATCACCGCGCTCATTAGCCGCAACGCTCGCTTTTATGTGTGCTGGATTCGTCACGGTTTTTGTAACTCGTCACTTGATTGGAGGCTAAGTTGAAAAACCATTTTGGCCTCTTCAGTCAATATGCTATTGGCGTCCTATTCGGTTGGGGTTTGATCATTTCAGGCATGAGTAATCCTCAAAAGATTTTGGGATTCTTAGATTTGGCTGGAAATTGGGATCCCTCTTTATTATTTGTGATGTTAGGCGCCGTACTTATTGGTCTTGCTGGTTTTTATGTGCTTAGTAGGAGAGCCGAAGCGTTCTTTGGTGGTCCCATTGATATTCCTACAAGACGCGATATCTCTAAGCCTTTGATGATAGGTAGTCTGATATTTGGAGTAGGCTGGGGAATTGCCGGTTTTTGTCCTGGTCCAGCCCTGGTTGCCCTCGGCTCAGGCCATGTCAAGGCCTTGGTGTTTGTGATTACTATGCTGGTGGGTATGGAAATCAGCGACCGCTTCTTCACAGGGCAGAAAATGAACCCCTCTGACAAGGCCTGATTTAGAATTACGCCTATTGTTATTTATTTAATTTAGAGAGTTTCATGAGCCTTCCTATTACTTGCCATAACGCACAATTCGGTACGCTTGGTCAAATTGACGCAAGCCATTTGGTTGAAATCGCCAAGCAGGGTTACAAAAGCGTCATTAACAATCGTCCTGATGGTGAAGAGGGCCCTTATCAGCCAACCAACGCATCTATTGCGGCGGAAGCTGAAAAGCTTGGTCTCAATTACGCTTATCTACCAGTAATTCCAGGTGCATTTACGCCACAAGAGGTTCAGGAAATGGCTCGCCTTCTAAAAACGATGCCTGGACCTATCTTGGCATTTTGCCGCTCAGGTGCCCGCTCTACCAACTTGTATCAGCTTGCCTTGCAAGTAAGTTAACTAATATTAGTTAACTACACTAGCAAAAGGTATGCAAGTCAGTAATTCGCACATCTTAAAGCTGGATCAATTTCTTTCAAAGTTAGATGGGTTTGATCTTGTTATTGATGTGAGATCGCCAGCGGAGTTTGCTTTAGATCACATTCCTGGAGCGGTTAACTATCCGGTTTTAAATAATGATGAACGAGCTCAGATCGGCACCCTCTACAAACAAGTCTCTCCATTTGCTGCTAAGAAATTAGGCGCCGCTTTAGTATCGAAAAATATTGCACAGCATATTGAAAACCATTTATTGGAATTACCACGTGAATGGCGGCCTCTGATTTATTGCTGGCGTGGCGGCGAGCGTAGTGGTGCATTTACCCATATCTTGAATCGCATCGGCTGGAAAGCCATGCAATTGGAGGGTGGCTACCAAGGCTTTCGGCGTACTGTAATTGATGGACTTGAGGCAGATGCAAGCGCATTTACATTCCAGGTCATTTGCGGCATGACTGGAAGTGGTAAGACTAGAGTACTACAGGAGATTGGCGCTCTAGGATCCCAAATATTGGATTTAGAGGGTTTGGCAGTTCATCGTGGCTCAGTTTTAGGTAATGAGCCCAATATTGATCAACCCTCTCAAAAAGGTTTTGAAACTGCCCTCTGGAATGCACTGCGCTCTCTAGATCCAGCAAAACCAGTCTTTGTAGAGTCAGAGAGTAAAAAGGTTGGGGGGCTACATATACCTGATACCTTGATGGAAAAGATTCGTAATGGCGCTTGTATCGAATTGAGATCCAGTACCCAGACGCGGGTATCTTGGCTGATTCGTGAATACCATCACTTCTTAACTGACACTGATAACTTTAAGAACAAGCTTGCCTTACTCACCGCACATTATGGAAAAGTTCAGATAGCTAAATGGAATGAAGCAATTGATGCGAGCAACTTTCCAGAGTTAGTAGAGGAGTTATTAGTAATGCACTATGACCCCTCCTACCAATCATCAATTGTCAGAAATTTTCCTCAATACAGGATTGAACATTTTGTGCCGCTCGAAAATGACAGCGATGAAGCCTTCGCTAAAGCCGCAAAGGCCATCGTGGCTACGCTAGGGACTAGCTAAACGCCTGAATACCTGTCTGTGCACGACCTAAAATCAGGGCGTGAATATCGTGTGTGCCTTCGTAAGTATTGACAACTTCTAAGTTCAACATATGGCGCACGACACCATATTCATCAGAAATTCCATTGCCACCATGCATATCGCGTGCCATACGAGCAATATCTAATGACTTGCCGCAGGAATTGCGTTTCATGATTGAAGTAATTTCCGGTGCGGCAATACCTTCATCCTTCATGCGACCCAAGCGCAGACATCCTTGCAATCCAAGCGCAATATCGGTTTGCATATCAGCTAGTTTTTTCTGAATCAACTGATTGGCTGCAAGAGGTTTTCCAAATTGCTTACGGTCCAGGGTGTATTGGCGAGCAGCATGCCAACACCATTCAGCTGCACCAAGGGCACCCCAAGCGATGCCGTAGCGCGCAGAGTTAAGGCAAGTAAATGGACCTTTAAGTCCAGTGACTTCTGGGAATTCATTTTCGGCCGGTACAAATACTTCATCCATCACAACTTCACCAGTGATCGAAGCGCGCAAACCCATCTTGCCGCTGATCTTCGGTGCACTCAAGCCCTTCATTCCTTTTTCTAGAATGTAGCCACGAATGACGCCTTCATCATTTTTTGCCCATATGACGAAGACATCAGCAATAGGGGAGTTGGAGATCCACATCTTGGATCCCGTTAAAGAAAATCCACCAGGAACTTTCTTGGCGCGAGTGATCATGCCACCAGCATCTGAGCCATAGTTGGGTTCGGTTAAGCCAAAGCAACCAATCCATTCGCCCGTAGCTAATTTCGGAAGATATTTTTGTTTCTGGGCTTCACTACCAAATTCATTGATGGGAACCATTACTAGAGATGACTGGACACTCATCATTGAGCGATAACCAGAATCTACGCGTTCAATCTCGCGCGCAATCAAACCATAAGAGACGTAGTTCAGATTGGCGCCGCCATATTGCTCGGGAATGGTGATGCCTAAAAGACCAAGCTCACCCATTTCTCGAAAGATTGCAGGGTCGCTAGTTTCATTGCGGAAGGCATCATGAATCCGTGGCATGAGACGTCCTTGTGCATACTCAGCAGCCGCATCGCGGATCATGCGCTCTTCTTCAGTTAGCTGTGTATCGAGGAGCAGGGGGTCTGCCCAATTGAAGCTAGCTTTACTCATTGCCTGGTCTTTCTATTGTTAATTTTGGCCCGCTTCCTGGGAATTTTCAGGAATATGGATATTCTTGATTCTATTATCCATTTTTCCAGACTTATCGACTCACCTAGACGACATCATCCTTATTGCGACCTGATTTTGGCCGCCTTTTTGGTGGTCTTGCTTTGCTTGAACGTCAAATCCCAATGACTTATTAGGTCGTTCATTTTCTACAGCGCAAGGAAAATGAGGGCTATTTCGACACCCATACGAATTTCACCCTCTTTAGGGTCAAAGTCTAAATTAGACCTTTGCATCCTTAACCCGTTAAAATAAGGCTCTTTGCTCCCTAATCATGGGAGTATCTGTTGAATTGAATTTCAGAAAGCTAGAAACCATCCGTGTTGTCCGCATCTAATATCACTATGCAGTTTGGGGCAAAACCCCTGTTTGAAAACATTTCCGTCAAGTTCGGCGGTGGTAATCGTTATGGCCTTATCGGTGCAAACGGTTGCGGTAAATCGACCTTCATGAAGATTCTGGGTGGCGAGCTTGAGCCAACTAGTGGCAATGTCAGCTTAGATCCCGGTGTTCGCTTGGGTAAATTGCGCCAAGACCAATTTGCTTATGAAGATGTGCGTGTACTCGATGTCGTCATGATGGGTCACGAAGAAATGTGGAAAGCTGCTGCTGAGCGTGATGCGATTTACGCTAATCCAGATGCAACTGATGAAGACTATATGAAGGCAGCTGAACTTGAAGGTAAGTATGCTGAATACGGTGGTTATACCGCTGAAGCAAAAGCAGGTGAGCTGTTATTAGGCATTGGTATTCCGATCGAGCAACACAATGGCCCAATGAGTAACGTAGCACCAGGTTGGAAATTGCGTGTATTGCTAGCGCAAGCATTGTTCTCCGATCCAGATGTCTTGTTACTTGATGAGCCAACCAATAACTTAGATATCCATTCCATTCATTGGCTTGAAGATATTCTGAATGATATTAAGAGCACCATTGTGATTATTTCTCATGATCGCCACTTCCTTAATGAAGTCTGTACGCATATGGCTGATATGGACTTTGGTACTCTCAAGGTCTACCCAGGGAACTATGACTCTTATATGCTTGCTTCTGTGCAGGCACGAACACAACAGCTTAGCTCTAACGTTAAAGCTAAAGAAAAAATTGCTGAATTACAGGCTTTCGTGGCTCGCTTCTCCGCTAATGCCTCTAAAGCTCGCCAAGCAACATCACGTCAGCGTCAATTAGAAAAAATTGAGATTGTTGAAGTAAAACCTTCTTCTCGTCAAAACCCCTTTATTCGTTTTGATACTGAGAAAAAACTGCACAACATGGCCGTAGAGTGCAATGGATTAACTAAAACCTATGACCGCACCATCTTTAAAAACTTTAAACTCGGCGTTCGTGCTGGTGAAAAGATCGCCATCATTGGTCAAAATGGTGCTGGTAAAACGACACTGCTCAACTCTATCCTTAGTAAACGTTTCGATGGTATTGCTGTCGATAGTGGGGATGTGAAGTGGGCTGAGAATGCTAAGGTTGGCGTAATGCCTCAAGACAACACTGAGATGTTTGCCAAAGACGAATTACTCATGGACTGGATGAATTGGTGGCGCAATACTGGGGATGACGATCAATCAATTCGAGGTACATTGGGTCGCTTATTGTTTTCCGGTGATGACATTGGAAAATCGGTCAAAGTTCTCTCTGGTGGTGAAAAGGGCAGAATGATTTGGGGCAAACTCATGCTCCAAAAATATAACGTTCTCGCTATGGATGAGCCAACTAATCATATGGACATGGAGTCGATTGAAAGTTTGCAGATTGCCTTAGAGAAATTTGATGGCACCTTGTTATTTGTATCTCATGACCGGGAATTTGTATCCTCGCTGGCCAATCGCATCTTAGAAGTGAAGATGGATGGTACGGTTGTCGATTACTCAGGCACTTACGAAGAGTACTTACGCAGCCAAGCACTCGCTGGCTAAGTTAAAGAGTTTGTTGATCTTTTAGTGGAATAAGCTTCATATGGCTGCTATCGGCCAGTAGGAGCCGCTTACCTTGATCTAGCGTGGCGGATTCTGGAGGGCCCACCAATAACCAAGATACCAACTCTAGGGTTGGTATTTTTTTGAGCGTTAGTCCAGAAAATGCCGGAAGCTCGTAGTAAGATTGTTTGAATCTTTCTAGACATCATAAATTCCCTAAAAATATGAAATCATTTTTATATACTTTGAGCGCGATCTTTGCCTTATCTATAGTGGGATGCTCTAATTCAGATTCATCAAGTACTAGTAGCAATTGCTCCAGTGGGTTTACTCAGCCTGCTGCACCTTCAGTTCAATATAGACTGGTCACCGTTGCCAATCCTGGTAATAGTGCTGATACAACTGGTTTTGGATCTGTAAGTTATAGCTATCAGATCGGTAAATATGACGTAACTATTTCCCAATACACTGCTTTTTTAAATGCTGTCGCAAAAACTGATAATAATGGTCTGTATAACTCGAACATGGCGACTGATTTAAATATTGCTGGAATTTCTAGATCTGGAACTTCAGGTAGTTATATATATGCAGTCATGAATAATGGGGGTGATAGCTCCAATAAGCCTATAGCATACGTAAGCTGGTTTAACGCTGCTCGTTTTTCCAATTGGATGTCAAATGGACAGCCATCAGGTTCACAGTCATCCAGCACTACAGAGAACGGTGCTTATGATTTAAGCACTGCAGCAAATGGAATGGCGGTGCCTAAAAATACTTGTAACCCAAACACTGGTGCAGCAGTAGCTTATTGGATACCTACAGAAAACGAATGGTATAAAGCGGCTCATTACAGTCCCACAATAAACAATACTGGCTCTCCTGGGTATTATTTGTATGCCACTCAAAGTAGTGCCTCACCCGGAAATACTATCGGTAATGCTGCCAATCAGATGAATGTCATTCTTGGGATAAATTTTTCTGTGACTCAGGTCGCAACATTGTCAGCCACTCAAAATTATCTAACTAATGTTGGGGCATTCACTGGAAGCGCTAGCTATTACGGTACATATGATCAGAATGGAAACTTATATCAGTGGAATGACTTGGATGGAACTGCATCGGCATATCGAGGTGTAAGAGGAAGCATGTGGTTTGCAGGAACTCAAGCTGCCCAATCTATTCTTTATGCAGGCTATGCCCCAACTCACTCTGGGTTGGATGTTGGCTTTCGTTTGGCTTCTCTTTCAAATCAGTAAAAACCAATGTTTATCGGTTACCTATAGGTGGTATTGATGCGTTATTTAATTATCTTATTGCCAAAGTATTTTTTTAGCTTACTTTTCATGTGCTCATCTTTTTTGGTGTGTGCTCAAAGAATCACGTACCCTTTAATTACGGTTAGCTCACCTGGTAATGCGGCAGATTCAACTGGTTTTGGGGCCGTAGCATATACCTACCAAATTGGAAAATATGAAGTGACGGTAGCTAATTACACTGCTTTCTTAAATGCAGTTGCTAAGACTGATAGCTATGAACTTTGGAATAATTCAATGCAAGCTTCAGCTAGTATTGCTGGAATTACTAGGTCAGGTGTATCTGGTGCGTACGTTTACACGGCAATGACTGGAAGCTCAGGCAGTACATCTTACTCATCAACTGGCATGCCACCCTTTAAAACACTTCAAGGTCAAGATAGTTCTAATTATCCTATTACATATGTGAGCTGGTTTAATGCTGCACGATTTGCAAATTGGATGTCAAATGGTCAACCTGTTGGTGCACAGTCTTTTACTACTACAGAAAATGGTGCCTATAACATTAATGGGGCAGCAAATAGTGGCTCAGCCCCAGCTAAAAATGCCATTAATCCCAATACTGGAAATACTCCATTCTTTTATTTGCCTACTGAAAACGAATGGTATAAAGCAGCCTTTTATAGCCCAAGCTTAAAAAATGGTAGAGGCGGTTATTACCAGTACGCAACGATGAGTAACGATGCGCCAGGAAATATTATTCCGGGAACTGGACTTTCGTCTCCGCAACCTGAAAGCAACCAAGCCACTTATATATATGGCTCTTCTTATCTACATTGCGTAACCCAAAATGCTGCAATTAGTACAACTGCTTACTACTTAACTCCAGTCGGAACTTTTTCAAGTGTTACAAGTCCTTGGGGTGTATTTGATATGAACGGAAATGTTTGGGAATTCAATAGCTTAAATGGGTTAGGCGGAAGCAACGTAGGCATGCGGGGTGGTGCATGGACTTCCTTAGCTTCCTACCTTGCAAGTACTTATTATTTGGGTATTGTTCCCTATTCAAATGCATCTAATGTGGGGTTTAGATTAGCAGCCCCAATTACGACCCCTTAATAAACATAATCCTTTGGTTTTAGATTCAAGTCCTGGTGGGCCCACCAAGAAATATTTAAACTATCGTCGGTTGATTTTATAATCTGCGTCCGTCTGCTTTGGGTCGATAAGAGACCTTCAAATATCAACAGATTTAAACTTTTTTTGCTTGCCTCTGGAAACGCATTGCAGTGCCATCTTTGCGTATGCGTTTCCATACTGAGGCCTTCTCCTCATCAGAGAGAAATACCCAATTACTAACTTCACTTAAGGTTCGGCCGCAACCTTGGCAGATTTCGTCATAGAGGGTAGTGCATACGCCAATACAAGGAGAGTCAGACTCATCATCTCCAGTGGAGAGTGAGTGGGAGCCGTCTTGAGTGATAGGTTTATTGCCATCTGAATTCATAGCTGTACTTTAGTCGATTTCAGCGGACTATGTTCGGCAAGTTCATCAACATAGGCTGCCATTCCTTGATGCTCGCGATCTAAAAAGTGTTTTACAGCTCTTGAAAATGCAGGATCAGCAATGAAGTGCGCTGACTGAAGAGTGGTTGGCAAAAATCCCCGTGCCATCTTGTGTTCGCCCTGAGCCCCGCCTTCAAATGTTTGAATTCCTTGTTCAATACAGTATTCGATCGCTTGGTAATAGGCAGTTTCAAAATGCAGACAGGGGATGTATTCGATAGCACCCCAATATCTTCCATAGGCTTTAGAGGAGGATTTATCCACTACGAGCAGTGAGGTAGCAATAGGGATTTGATTACGCTGCGCAATAATGAGATGTAAGTTATCTGGCATACGCTGTGCCCATAGCTTAAAAAAAGCTTCATTCAGATAGGGGCTTGAATGATGTTCAATATAGGTATTTTGATAGCAGCGGTAAAAGAATTCCCAATCAAGATCGGTCGCTTGCTCACCAGGAACATGCCTGAAGGTAATCAATTCTTTATTGATCTGTTCACGCTCACGCCGAATGTTTTTACGTCGTTTCATTGTGAGGGTAGATAAGAATTGTTCAAAATTCAGGAAATCTTGGTTATGCCAATGAAACTGCACTGAATCGCGCAGCATAAAGCCCTGAGCTTTTAGCTCATTGACTTCGGATTCTTGGGCAAACAAAACATGCGCTGAGGAAAGCTGGTTTTGAGTCACGATACTCTTAAGCCCAGCAATTAAAGTCGACTCAATTTGATGTCTATCAAAGCCGGGAGCGCTTAATATCCTTGAGCCCTGTACAGGCGTAAAGGGGATAGCACACAGGGCTTTAGGGAAGTACTCAAGACCTTGCTGCTCGTAAGCTTGGGCCCATGACCAGTCAAATACGAATTCACCATAAGAATGTTGCTTTAAGTACAAGGGCATTGCCCCAATGAACTTACTTTGATCTTTTAAGCCGAGATGGGCAATCTGCCAGCCAGTTTTACCACCCACGCATTTCGTTTCTTCGAGGGTGGATAAAAATGCATGATTTAAAAAAGGCCCTGCATCTTTAGGCAAAAGTGCATTCCACTCAGATGCAGGTATTTCAGCAAGACTGTGAATAATTTCTAGCTGATATTGCTCAGTGCTTGTTGCCATTAACGCTGGATGAGTTCTATCTTATAACCATCGGGATCAGTTACAAAGGCGATGATCGTATCGCCACCAGCTACAGGGCCAGCCTCACGGGTGACGTTACCACCGGCATCTTTAATCTTTTGGCAAGCAGCGTAAGCATCTGGCACACCGATCGCAATATGCCCATAAGCAGTACCTAAGTCGTAAGAAGAAACTCCGTGGTTATAAGTGAGCTCGATTTCAGATTGACCATCTGCATTGCCTTTGCCGTAAGCAACAAAAGCTAATGAGTATTTTTGTGTGGGACGTTCAGTAGTGCGCAGTAAATTCATGTCCAGAACTTTGGTATAGAAATTGATCGAACGATTCAAATCGCCGACGCGAAGCATAGTGTGAAGCATCATCATAATTACATTCCTGCGTAGTTAGGGCCACCACCACCTTCTGGTGTAATCCAGATGATGTTTTGGCCAGGGTCTTTAATGTCGCATGTTTTGCAATGGACACAATTCTGTGCATTAATTTGCAAATGGGGTTTGCCATCTTTTTCGACATATTCATATACGCCTGCAGGGCAGTAGCGTTGTTCTGGACCTGCATAAGTCTTGAGATTGATATCCACTGGTACAGAATCATTCTTCAGAGTTAAGTGCACCGGCTGGTTCTCAGCATGGTTGGTACTGGAGATAAATACCGAGGAGAGGCGATCAAAGCTTATTTTGCCGTCTGGTTTTGGATAGTCGATTGGTTGATGTTGTGCTGCAGGCTCTAGGCATTCATGGTCTGCATGTTTGATGTGGACTGTCCATGGCATATTGCCGCCTAAGAGCTTTTGTTCTATGCCAACCATCAAGGTACCAAGATAAAGTCCTTTAGACATCCAAGGCTTGAAGTTCCGCGCTTGATTTAGTTCGGTATAGAGCCAGCTATTTTGGAATGCTGTTGGATATGCCGATAGAACATCGGCAGAGCGATTTTCATGAATAGCAACTACTGCCGCTTCAGCCGCCAACATGCCTGTTTTAATCGCAGCATGACTACCTTTAATGCGTGAGGCATTGAGAAAGCCTGCATCACAGCCAATCAAAGCACCGCCAGGAAATACGGTTTTAGGTAAGCTATTTAATCCGCCAGCAGTCAGAGCGCGTGCTCCGTAAGCAATGCGTTTGCCGCCTTCAAATGTTTGACGAATCTTAGGATGTAATTTATAGCGTTGGAACTCTTCGAAAGGAGAGAGGTAAGGGTTCTTATAAGAAAGTCCAACTACCAAGCCAACAGCAACCTTGTTATCTCCTAAATGATAGAGAAAGGAGCCGCCATAAGTATCACTTTCCAATGGCCAGCCGGCAGTGTGAACGACTAGGCCAGGCTTACTTTGAGAGGGTTTAACCTCCCAGAGCTCTTTAATGCCAATGCCATAGCTTTGTGGATCAGCATCTTTATCTAAGGCAAATTTGGAAATGAGTTGTTTGCCAAGATGCCCACGAGATCCTTCAGCAAAAAGCGTGTACTTAGCGCGCAATTCCATCCCTAGCTGGAACTGATCAGTAGGCTTACCTTCTTTATCGAGACCCATCGAGCCAGTAATGACTCCGCAGACCGCACCTTGCTCGTTGTATAAAATTTCTGCCGCCGGAAATCCCGGGAAAATTTCTACGCCAAGATTTTCAGCTTGCTGACCTAGCCATCGAGTGACATTGGCTAAGCTAACAATATAGTTGCCTTCATTCTTAAAGCAGTGGGGCAACATCCAATTTGGAACTTGATAAGAACTATCCGATGTAAGGAATAAAAATTGATCTTGGGTCACTGCAGTTTCCAGTGGGGCACCCATTTCCTTCCAGTTGGGAAAGAGTTCTGTGAGGGCTTTAGGATCCATTACTGCGCCAGATAAAATGTGGGCGCCGATCTCTGAGCCCTTTTCGAGTATGCACACGCTAATATCTTTACCGGAGGAGTTAGCCAGTTGTTTGGCCTTAATTGCTGCTGAGAGACCAGCGGGGCCGCCGCCAACGATGACTAGGTCATAGTCCATAGACTCCCTGGGCCCAAATTGCTCTACTAGTTCTGCAGCATTCATTCCAATTCCTCAAAAATAGGCTTTTTAACCCCCATTAGTTTAGTGCGAATAGCCAAAAACCAATTTAGTGCCTATGTAGTGCCTAAGTAGTGCCTAAGCTGCCCAGACTTGGGAGCCTGAAGCGTTATGATTGCGTTTTTACCCATTTTGGCAATTATTAGGACAAAGCAATGAATAAAACCTACCCATCGGCAGCAGATGCCCTAAGGGATATCTTAAAAGACGGACAAAAACTCGGCGTTGGTGGTTTTGGTCTATGTGGCATTCCTGAGGCTCTCATTGAGGCAGTGAAAGAACTTGGCGCGCAAAATCTGACTGCTGTATCTAATAACGCGGGCGTAGATGGATTCGGTCTAGGTATTTTGTTGAATTCTCGCCAAGTAAAGAAAATGGTTGCATCTTATGTGGGTGAGAACAAAGAATTTGAACGTCAATATCTTGCAGGTGAGTTGGAATTAGAGTTCACTCCACAAGGTACTCTGGCAGAAAAATTACGCGCTGGTGGTTGCGGCATTCCTGCCTTCTATACAAAGACTGGTGTCGGCACATTGGTTGCTGAGGGTAAAGAGGTAAAAGAATTTGATGGTGAAAAATATATTATGGAGCGCTCAATTGTTACCGACATTTCTCTGGTGAAGGCCTGGAAAGCAGATCGCTCCGGTAATTTGGTCTATCGACATACTGCCCGTAATTTCAACCCAGTGGTTGCTATGGCAGGGAAGATTACGGTTGCTGAAGTAGAAGAGATTGTTGAGAACGGCGCTTTAGATCCGGCTGAGATTCATACGCCAAGCATTTACGTGCACCGCCTTGTGATTAATCGTAGCCCTGAGAAGCGCATTGAACAGCGCACTATCTCGGCTGCTCGCTAAGTAACTCAAAGAACACTTAAAAGAATTTAGGAAAATCAAAATGCCTTGGACTAGAGATGAGATGGCAGCACGTGCTGCTAAAGAGTTAAAAGATGGTTATTACGTAAACTTGGGAATTGGTATTCCTACCTTAGTAGCCAATCATGTACCAGCAGGTATAGAAGTATGGCTGCAGTCTGAAAATGGCTTGCTAGGTATCGGGCCATTTCCAACCGAAGATCAGATTGATGCTGATTTAATTAATGCAGGCAAACAAACCATTACGACTTTGCCTGGCTCTTCTATTTTTTCATCAGCAGATGCGTTCGGTATGATTCGTGGCGGAAAAATTAACATCGCATTTTTAGGCGCAATGCAAGTAAGCGAACATGGTGATATCGCCAACTGGATGATTCCGGGCAAGATGGTTAAAGGCATGGGCGGTGCAATGGATTTAGTTGCAGGCGTAAAACATGTGGTTGTCTTGATGGAGCACGTTGCTAAAAAGAAGGATGGCTCAGAAGAACTCAAGATTTTGCCTAAATGCACATTGCCATTAACGGGTGTAGGTGTAATTAGTCAGATCATTACCGATCTTTGTGTTTTGGATGTCACCCCTGCTGGTTTGAACTTAGTTGAATTAGCCCCGGGAGTCACCAAAGAAGAGGTAATTGCCAAAACGGGTGCCCCTGTCGATACAAGCGGTTTCTAACCCTTCTCATCGTTTAATGAAATAATGGGATCACCATGTCGGGATCCCATTCTTCACCTTCAGCAAAGCCTGCGGCTCAAATGAGCTCTGATCTAGATCCTTCTTTGCACGCCCATAAAAAGGGCGATGCTCAGCATACTCATAGCAAGCAAGTTTCAAATCAAAATTTACTCTTAATTGCTCTCGTGCTGACTCTTGGGTTTGCAGGAGTAGAGGGCGCTGCCGCTTATTTTGCTAATTCATTAGCTTTGATCTCCGATGCAGGTCATATGGTGACTGATGCTGCTGCTTTAGGTTTGGCGCTCTTAGCGCAAATCATTTCTCGTCGTCCGCCTTCACCAAAGCATTCTTTTGGTTTTGGTAGGGCAGAAGCGCTTGCTGCTTTTGTAAATAGCATTGTGATGCTCGCTTTGGTTGTATGGATTGTGTTTGAGGCAATCAGTCGCTTCTATGACCCCCATAAAGTCGATGGCTTGACAGTAACTGTCGTAGCTAGCATTGGCCTGCTCATGAATATTGTGGTTGCTTGGGTTCTGTCACGCGATAAGAAAAGCGTGAATACCCGTGCAGCTCTAGTTCATGTCATGGGCGATTTGTTGGGATCGATTGCGGCCCTGATTGCCGGTGTTGTCATTCAGTTGACCGGATGGATGCCAATTGATGCGATTCTCTCTATCTTGGTTTCCCTTTTGATTCTTAAATCGACTACTTCTATTCTCAAAGAGTCTTATCACTTCCTCATGGAGGGGGTGCCATTACATATTGATTATTTAAAAGTTGGCAGGGATCTCAAAAGTGTGCCGGGCGTTTTGGCAGTCCACGATCTTCATGTCTGGGAAATGACCCCTAGCTTTCCAGCATTAATTGGCCATATAGAAATTGCAAACATGCAAGAGTGGCCACAAATCATGTCTCGTATCAACCTCATGCTCTTAGATAAACATGGCATTGATCATGTGACATTGCAGCCCGAGGAGTTTAATGGCGAAGATGAGCATACTCATGATGATCTCTCAACACCAGTCAATCACCAGGGCGATACTTTTTATGTGCAATGCATTTCTGGTGATAGCACCCATCGTATGGCTTATCACGCTTGGGGTGACCCCAGAAATCCCAGAGTCTTGCTGTGTGTTCATGGCCTGACAAGGCGTGGCAGTGACTTTAAGACTCTTGCTGAGTCAATGTGTAATGACTATTACGTGGTTTGCCCTGATGTAGTGGGTAGAGGTGACTCTGACCGATTGAGTAACCCCATGCAATATGCTGTTCCACAGTACGTTGCTGATATTGCTCAACTTGTAAAAATGCTTGGCGTATCACAAGTCAACTGGTTGGGAACTTCAATGGGCGGTCTGATTGGTATGGTTTATGCGGCAATGCCAAACTCCCCGATTTGTAGGATGTTGATTAATGATGTGGGTCCAAAAATTGAGCCTGAAGCTATCAAGCGCTTAGGTTCTTATGTAGGACAGCCATTTTCATTTGCTAGCAGAGCTGATGCGCTCGAACGCTTAAATCAAATCTGCGCATCCTTTGGTGAGCACACTCCAGATGAGTGGGAAACCTATAACGGCCCCATGTTGATCGAACGAAATGGTTTATGGATCATGCATTACGACCCTGATATTGCTGTGCCATTTGCCTCTGTCAATCCCATTATGGCCAAGGCAGGTGAGATGGCAATGTGGCATGCCTTTAAGCAAATTCATATTCCGATACTGATTGTCCGTGGCGCCCAATCAGATTTACTGTCCGCAGCTACAGTTGTCGAGATGTGCAAAGTGAATCCTTATGCACATAGTATTGAGATTCCGAATGTGGGTCATGCACCTGCATTTGTGAAAAAAGAACAAATCGCTCTAGCAAAAGAATTTTTCAGCTAAGGCTTAGCTGCCAATGGCAAATGTCTCCAACAAACCAATATTCATTGATGCTTGGTATGGTGAGCCGGCAGAAAGTCATGCTGCTGGTGTTTTACAAATACTCCAAGGCCTCAATTTAGATGAGGCAACTTTAACTGCCGCCAGTAATATTGCACGTACCCATGGTAGAGAAGCGCTGACCAAGCTGATCGGTGAAGAATCTACCAAGCTATTGATTGGTTATCGAGGATTACGTCAAGCACAAGCAAAGCTAGTGCGTGACGATGGTGGCTTAAGTGTCACAGGCCAGGAAGAGATGTTGCGTAAGATGCTACTTGCGTTTGGCGATGATCTTCGGGTAGTCCTCATCTATTTAGCTTCCCGTCTGCAAACGCTGCGCTGGGTTACGCAAGAGAAAATGTCGATGTCTCCTTCTTGGGCACAAGAGATTCTGAATATCGATGCTTCATTAGCTAACCGACTGGGTATTTGGCAAATGAAGTGGGAGATGGAAGACTTGGCATTTAGAGCTAAGTCGCCAGATACCTATCGCGACATTGTGAAGATGCTTGATGCTAAAAGAATTGAGCGCCAGTCATTTATTGATCGCATTGTTCTGCAACTTCAAGAAGAGCTAAAAATAGGTCATATTGCTGGTGAGGTTCTAGGCAGGCCAAAACATATCTATAGCATCTGGAAAAAGATGCAAGGTAAGTCACTAGACTTTGCTGATCTCTATGATGTAAGGGCATTTAGGGTCTTGGTTGCAGATGTCAAATCTTGTTATGCAGTCTTAGGTATCGTGCATAACATCTGGCAGCCAGTACCGCGTGAGTTTGATGATTACATTGCAAGGCCAAAACCCAATGGCTATCAATCACTGCATACAGTGGTAATGAATGAAGATGGTGCTGCCTTTGAGATTCAGGTGCGCACTCAAGATATGCATCAGCAAGCTGAGTTCGGTTTAGCAGCACACTGGCGTTATAAAGAGGGTGCTTATATTGGGATGGCAACGCCCCCCAAACCCACCAAGACAAACAAACCTAGCGCTCTACATCAGGAAGGTACCCATAGCGCAGAGGTCGCTTATGAAAGGCAGATCGCTTGGGCAAGACAATTGATTTCTTGGAAGGAGGATGCGTGGGAGCAACTTAAGCATCACGAAATAGACGATCACATCTATGTGCTCACACCCTTAGGTAAAGTAATTTCTCTTGAGAAAGGTTCAACCCCGATTGACTTTGCTTATGCGGTTCATACCAATTTAGGCCATCGCTGCCGTGGCGCACGCGTCGATGGTGCAATGGTTCCATTAGAGACTGCATTACAAAATGGTCAAACCATTGAGATCATTGCAGTCAAGCATGGTGGTCCTTCACGAGACTGGATCAGTCCAGATAAACACTACTTACGTTCGCACAGAGCACGCTCCAGAGTGCGCGCTTGGTTTAATGCGCTAGATGATGAGGAGACTGGAATTGCAGCAAAGCCCACAGAGTCAAAGCTTGAAGGAAGCCAAGAAGTAAAAGTTCCTGTACCAGAAATTGTTCTGCGTCATAGCACTCGTAAAACTGGGCAGAGTGGTGATGTTTTAGTCGTTGGTGTAGATTCTTTACTAACGCAATTAGCACGTTGTTGCCGACCAGTTCCACCGGATGTAATTGCAGGATTTGTGACTCAGGGTAGAGGGGTCTCAATTCATCGACGTTCATGTAAAACCTTCAGAGGGCTCTTGGAGAGAGCTCCTGAACGCGTTATTCAAACAGCTTGGACTGCTAAGGCCAACTCAGGTTCTGAGAATGATCTAAAGCGGGTGTTCCCGGCTGACTTGGTAGTTAGTGGTGTAGATCGCCAAGATCTGATGCGCGAGCTCTTTGAGCTTTTGACTCGGCAGGGTGTTCACGTGATTGATCTGCGTAAATCAGCTAAAAAAGGCCTCGCCCAGATCCTTTTAACGGTTGAGGTGAAGGATTCTGAAGTATTGCGTTTAGTTCAAAATAGCCTGGAGGAGGTCAAAGGGGTCACCCAAGTGCGTCGCCGGTGATAAACTATAGGGCTGTATAGGCTCGTAGCTCAGCTGGTTAGAGCACCACCTTGACATGGTGGGGGTCGTTGGTTCGAGTCCAATCGAGCCTACCAACGAATAAGACCCAGTGGGGAAACCCAAGGCGCGGATGCCCATAAGCTGCCGCGCTTTATTTTTAGGTCATAGTAGTAAAACGGAAGTTCAGTAAATAAGATGGAGTCATTATGCTAGTTGTTACTCTGCCCGATGGATCAAAACGTGAGTTTGAGGCTCCCGTTCGCGTAGCGGATGTGGCCCAAAGCATCGGAAGTGGTCTTGCAAAAGCAGCCTTAGGTGGCATTGTTGATGGCAAGATGGTTGATACGAGTTTTGTCATTGATCAAGATAGTCAACTAGCCATTATTACCGACAAGAGTCCTGAGGCTCTTGAAATCGTACGCCATTCCACAGCACATCTGTTGGCATACGCTGTAAAAGAATTGTTCCCAGATGCGCAAGTCACAATTGGTCCTGTGATAGATAACGGTTTTTATTATGACTTCTCTTATCACCGCCCCTTTACTCCAGATGACTTAGCAGCTTTAGAAAAGAAAATGACTGAGCTTGCTAAAAAAGATGAGCCAGTTACTCGGACTGTGATGCCGCGCGATGATGCCGTTAAATTCTTCAAAGATCAGGGCGAAAACTATAAAGCAGAATTGATTGCAAGCATTCCACAAGGCGAAGATGTTTCCTTGTACGCAGAAGGTAAATTCACCGATTTATGTCGTGGACCCCATGTTCCATCTACTGGCAAGTTAAAAGTATTTAAGTTGCAAAGTGTTGCTGGCGCTTATTGGCGTGGCGACAATAAGAATGAGATGTTGCAGCGTATTTATGGCACGGCCTGGTTACGCAAAGAAGATCAAGATGCGTATTTGCATATGCTTGAAGAGGCAGAGAAACGCGATCACCGACGTCTTGGAAAACTACTTGACCTCTTTCATTTTCAATCTGAGGCTCCCGGTCTAGTTTTCTGGCATTCAAAAGGTTGGTCGATCTGGCAAGAAGTTGAGCAGTACATGCGACGCGTGTATCAGCAAGAAGGCTACCAAGAAGTAAAGGCCCCGCAAATTTTGGACCGTGGTCTTTGGGAGAAATCAGGCCACTGGGAAAACTATAAAGAAAATATGTTCACGACAGAGTCGGAGAATCGTGCTTATGCATTAAAGCCAATGAACTGTCCTGGCCATGTACAAATTTATAACTCTGGTCTGCATAGCTATCGCGAGTTGCCATTGCGCTTTGGTGAGTTTGGTCAATGTCACCGCAATGAACCATCCGGTGCATTGCATGGTTTGATGCGCGTACGTGGTTTTACGCAAGACGATGGCCATATTTTCTGTACAGAAGATCAAATTCAGTCTGAAGTAGCCAGCTTTGATAAAGCGGTCCGCGACGTCTATCAAGACTTTGGGTTTACTGAAGTAGCCGTTAAGCTCGCTTTGCGCCCTGCTAAACGCGTTGGTGACGATGCAATTTGGGATAAAGCTGAAGAGGCCCTTCGTGGCGCTCTCAAGGCTTCGGGCCAAGAATGGGAAGAATTGCCAGGTGAGGGGGCTTTTTATGGCCCAAAGATCGAATATCACCTCAAGGACTCTATTGGGCGTACTTGGCAGTGTGGCACGATTCAGGTGGATTTCTCGATGCCAGAGCGTTTAGGTGCTGAATATGTGGCGGAAGACAACAGCCGCAAGACCCCAGTCATGCTGCATAGGGCAATTGTGGGCTCTTTAGAGCGTTTTATCGGTATTTTGATTGAAAACCACGCAGGAAACATGCCAGTTTGGCTTGCCCCGACCCAGGCTGTAGCCCTTAATATCTCCGGAAATTCTGCTGCATATGCACAACAAGTCCAGCAATTGCTGAAAAAACAAGGGTTTAGAGTTGAATCCGATTTGCGGAATGAGAAAATTACGTATAAAATACGCGAGCACGCATTACAGAAGATCCCATTTTTATTAGTTGTCGGGGATAAAGAATCTGAAAGTAATACGGTGGCCGTTCGTGCCCGTGGCGGAGTGGATTTAGGTGTAATGCCTCTTGATGCTTTCGTTGCCCGACTCCAGCAGGATATATCCCAGAAAGTCGGACCCGAGCCTAGCTAGGGGTAAGACGGTTTTTATTGTTTTTTTAAAGGAATTAAGAAGATCGCTACTGAAAAATTGCAGCGCATTAACCGGGAAATTACTGCTCCTGAAGTGCGTTTGATTGGAATTGATGGAGAGCCCATCGGTGTA
>Ga0194038_1000106_pt1 | contig 35530 bp, 25 predicted proteins | sample JunL226m_MetaG_FD_148630 | JGI IMG/M metagenome (GOLD analysis project Ga0194038, IMG submission 148630) | Anoxic zone freshwater microbial communities from boreal shield lake in IISD Experimental Lakes Area, Ontario, Canada - Jun2016-L227-6m | ecosystem: Environmental > Aquatic > Freshwater >... | reverse complement strand
GTTCTATCTGATGGAACCGGTCGACGGATTCAACGCCGGTGCCGGCCTACCGGAGTTGCACGCCACGAGCGCGGGCATCCGCCACGAGATGGGGCTGTCGATGGCTGACGCTGCGGCGCGGTTGGGCGCGGTGGATCACGTCGAGGTCGGCCTCGCAGACTTCGGCAAGCCCGACGGATTCCTGGAACGCCAAGTGCCGCGCTGGCTTTCGGAGCTGGAGTCCTACGCCAAGTTCGACAACTACCCCGGCCCCGACATCGGTGACGTCGAGGGTGTCGCGCGCTGGTTGCGGGAGCGAGAGCCGAAGACGTTCAAGGCGGGAATCATGCACGGCGACTACCACGCCGCCAACGTGATGTTTTCCCCCACCGGATCCGACGTGGTGGCGATCGTCGACTGGGAGATGTGCACCATCGGCGATCCATTGCTGGATCTCGGCTGGATGCTGGCGACCTGGCATCTGCCCGGACGGGACACCGCGCTCCCGAACGCTCTGATGAGCGCCGGCGGGCTGGCCACCGCTGCTGAGTTGGTGGAGCGCTACGCACGCAACACCACCCGCGACCTGTCCGGCATCGACTGGTATGCAGTCATGGCGTGCTTCAAGCTCGGCATCATCCTCGAGGGCTCGAACGCCCGCGCCGCAGCGGGCAAGGCGCCGCGGGAGATCGGCGACATGCTGCACATTGCGACGGTGCGACTCTTCGAACGTGCTGAGCAGATCATGGACGGGCAGATGGAGGGCCAACATTGATGGAGGCACAGCGGTGATCGACTTCGAGATACCGGCGGACCTGGCGGCGCAGCGCGACGAGATCCGCGCGTTCGTCACCGAGAAGATCGTGCCCTTCGAGCGTGATCCGCGGATCACCCGACACGGACCCAACGAGGACTTGCGCACCGAGCTGGTCGGCCTCGCACGCAAGGCGGGATTGCTGACATTTCAGGCTCCCCGGCGCTTCGGCGGCCGCGAGCCGTCACACCGCGAAGCCGCCGTGCTCTACGAGGCCGCAGGCTGGTCGACGCTGGGGCCCGTCGCGCTCAACTGCGCCGCACCCGACGAGGGGAACATGTACCTGCTGGCCAAGATCGCCACCGAGCGCCAGTCCGAGGAGTTCCTGGTCCCCGTGATCGACGGCCGGCAACGGTCGGTGTTCGCCATGACCGAACCCGGCGGCGCGGGGTCGGATCCCGACCAGCTCTCGACGGCCGCCACATTCGACGGCAGTGAGTACGTCATCAACGGCCGCAAGTGGCTGATAACCGGGGCAGACGGCGCCAAGACATGGATCATCATGGCCCGTGTCACGCCGAATCCGCACGGCGCCGACGGCCCCACACTGTTCCTCTGCGACGGCTCCACACCCGGTATCGAGATCGAGCGCGTGATGGACACCATGGACCGCAACTACGTTCAGGGCCACGGCGTGGTGAAGTTCACCGATCTTCGGCTGCCCGCCGACGCCGTCCTCGGTGAGGTCGGACAGGCGCTGCGCTACGCGCAGATGCGGCTCGCCCCCGCCCGGCTCACGCACTGCATGCGCTGGCTCGGCGCCGCCGAACGCGTGCAGTCGATCGCCGTCGAACACGCCCGCACCCGAACCGCGTTCGGCAAACCGCTGGCAGAACACCAGGGCGTCAGCTTCATGCTGGCCGACAACGAGATCGCACTGCAGCAGTGTCGGCTCGGCGTCTGGTGGGCGTGCTGGACGCTGGACAGCGGCGCCAAGGGGCGCCACGAGAGTTCGATGGTCAAGGCCTACGTCTCCGAGGAACTGTTCAAAGTCGCCGACCGTTGCGTTCAGATCCTCGGCGGCATGGGCATCTCCGATGAGACCGTTGTCGGGATGATCTTCTCCGACATGCGCGCCTTCCGCCTCTATGACGGACCCACCGAGGTGCACAAGTACGCGATCGCCCGGCAGGTGCTGAGGAACGCCCGGTGACTGTGTTGGATCTCTTCCGCCTCGACGGCAAGGTCGTCATCGTCACCGGAGCCTCCTCGGGTCTCGGTGTCGCATTCGCACAGGGTTTCGCCGAGGCCGGCGCGGACCTGGTGCTCGGCGCGCGCCGCGTCGAGCAGCTGGCGCAGACCGCAACCCTCGTCGAGCAGACCGGTCGGCGGGTCTGTCTCCGCAAGACCGACGTCGCCGACCCGGCGCAGTGCGGGGCCCTCGTGGACGCCGCGATGGCCGAGTTCGGCCGCGTCGATGTCCTGATCAACAACGCCGGCGTCGGCACCGCGGTGCCCGCCACCCGCGAGACGCCCGAGGAGTTCACCCGGGTGATCGACATCAACCTCAACGGGTCCTACTGGATGGCGCAGGCCTGTGGGCGGGTGATGCAAGCCGGGAGCGCGATCGTCAACATCGCCAGCGTTCTGGGTCTCACCACCGCGGCTCTGCCGCAGGCCGCCTACAGCGCCTCCAAAGCCGCGGTGATCGGCCTCACGCGCGATCTTGCTCAACAATGGAGCGGCCGCAAGGGGATTCGGGTCAACGCGCTGGCGCCCGGTTTCTTCACCAGCGAGATGACCGACGAACTCAAGCCCGGCTATCTGGACAGCTTGCTGCCGCGGGTCATCATGGGCCGCCTCGGCGATTCGGCCGAGCTTGCCGCCACCGCGGTATGGCTGGCCTCGCCGGCAGCCGGGTACGTCACCGGTCAGACCATCGTGGTCGACGGTGGCCTGACCATCGCCTGAGGGTTCGACTACTCTGGCCACTCGTGGCTGTCGGAGACGAAGTTCGGATCTCACTGGATCAGTGGAGCGCCAAGGAATGGCGGCAGGCGGTTTTCCACGCCTGTGACGCCGTCGACGAGACCGCACGCAAGCGTTATCCCACCCTGGGGGTGGCGGCGCGGTTCAAGCGCACCGTGCGCGATGACGTCGATGTCTTCCAGGCGATGACTGCACCGGACATCGACTTCGCCAACTCACGCTTCCCCGTCGCGGTGCAGAGTGACACCACCGACGGTCGGCCCGACATCGCCGATGTGCTCTTCGGGGTCCACCGGTTCCTGCACGGCCATGAGGACGAGTTGCCGGCCGGATGCGAGATCGTTCCGCACACCGATGGTGTACCGATGTTCCATTGCTCCGCCGGCCGGTTGCGACTGCGGGGATCAGCGGCGCTTGGGCTTCTCGGTATCGCGGTGTTCGCTCCCGAGAACAAGGGCGAGAACGTGCCACCCACCTACACGCTGGGCTGGCAGCAGCACACCTTCCACGTCGCCGGCTGGTGGGGTTGGCAGGACCACTTCCGCGAGATCGTTCGCAACGCACGGATCGCGAGCACGCCGCTCGACTTCGGTCCGGAGTGGAACAACTGGCAGGCCCTGGCCTAACTTCGCGGAAAACCCTGAGTGCGCCCGAAGGGATTCGAACCCCTAACCTTCTGATCCGTAGTCAGATGCTCTATCCGTTGAGCTACGGGCGCCGACTTTTCAGTTGTTCGTGGCCGAGCTGCTCAGCCGCGGCGGAGGCGAGAGGATTTGAACCTCCGGTCCCCTTTAAGGGGGACAACTCATTAGCAGTGAGTCCCATTCGGCCGCTCTGGCACGCCTCCTTGAACCGTCGCTGAGCGTACACAGGGCTGATGGCGGATGGCAAAGCCGGTCACGTCCGCACATACACTCTCAACGTGACCGCCCGCCTGCGCCCGGAGTTGGCCGCTCTGCCGGCCTACACCCCGGGACGCACCGTGCCGGGCGCGATCAAACTGGCCAGCAATGAGACGGTTCAGGCTCCGCTGCCCAGCGTGCGCGAGGCGATCGTCGCGGCCAGTGCGAACCTCAATCGCTACCCCGACAACGGTCACGCGCGGTTGAAGGAGCATCTCGCCGAGCACCTGGCCTCCGACGGCGAATTCGGACCTGAGCGCATCGCGGTCGGCTGCGGTTCGGTGAGCCTGTGTCAGCAGCTGATCCAGATCACCTGCGACGCCGGCGACGAGGTGATCTTCGGCTGGCGCAGCTTCGAGGTGTATCCGCTGCAGGTGCGTGTCGCCGGTGCGGTGCCGATTCAGATTCCTCTGCGCGATCACACCTTCGACCTCGACGCGATGCGTGCGGCGGTGACCGAGCGCACCCGGCTGATCTTCGTCTGCAACCCGAACAACCCGACCTCCACCGTGGTCGAACCCGACGAGTTGGCCCGCTTCATCGCCTCAGTGCCCTCCGACATCCTCGTCGTCATCGACGAGGCCTACGTGGAGTACATCCGCGACGGCATGCTGCCGGACAGCCTCGGCCTGGCCGACGCCTTCAGCAACGTGGTGGTGCTGCGGACGTTTTCCAAGGCCTACGGGCTGGCGGGGCTGCGGGTGGGCTACGCGGTCGGCGACCCGGAGATCATCACCGCCCTCGGCAAGGTCTACGTGCCGTTCACCGTGAGCACCATCGCGCAGGCCGCCGCCATCGCGGCGCTGCAGGCCGGCGACGAGCTGGTGGCCCGAACCGACGCGGTGGTCGCGGAGCGGCGGCGGGTCACCGAGGAACTCGCATCCCTGGGCTACGAGTTCCCGCCGACGCAGGCCAACTTCGTCTGGCTGCCGCTGGGCGATCACACGGCAAAGTTCGCCAACAGTGCCGCCGAGTCACGGGTTCTCGTGCGGCCCTATGGCGACGACGGAGCGCGGGTGACCATCGGCGCGCCGGAGGAGAACGACGTGTTCCTTCAGTTCGCTCGATCCTGGGCCGACGGCAACGCCGACGCAGACGCGTCGTAATCTCTCGGCATGAGCCATGAAGCACTCGCCGTCGAGGTCAAGGACAACGTCGCTCAGGTGACCCTGCTGGGTCCTGGCAAGGGCAACGCGATGGGCCCCGCGTTCTGGAACGAGATGCCGGTCGTCTTCGGCGAACTCGACGCCGACCCGGACGTTCGCGCGATCGTGATCAACGGGTCGGGCAAGCACTTCTGCTTCGGGCTGGACCTGATGACCATGGGCAGCGGTTTGCCGTCCGCGGACGGTGGCGGCGCATCGGCGCGGTCACGCACCGAGTTTCACACGATGGTCAAGCGGTTGCAGGATTCGATCACCGCGGTGGCCGACTGCCGCACCCCCACCATCGCGGCCGTGCACGGCTGGTGCATCGGCGGCGGTGTGGACCTGATCAGTGCCGTGGACATCCGATACGCCAGCGCCGACGCGAAATTCTCCGTGCGCGAGGTGAAGCTGGCGATCGTCGCCGACGTCGGTAGCCTGGCGCGGTTGCCCTACATCCTCTCCGACGGCCATCTGCGCGAGTTGGTGCTGACGGGCAAGGACATCGACGCGGTGCGCGCCGAGAAGATCAATCTGGTCAACGAGGTACTGCCGGACCAGGAGGCTTGTCTGGCAGCGGCCCATGCCACTGCGGCTGAGATCGCGGCGAACTCCCCACTGGCGGTTCGGGGCGCCAAGGACGTACTCGACGAGGGCCGCACCGATGCCGTCGCCGCCTCTCTGCGCTATGTGGCCGCATGGAACTCGGCGTTCCTGCCCTCGCGGGATATGAAAGAAGCCATGACGGCGATGTTCGAGAAGCGCGAGCCCAACTTCACCGGCGACTGACGCTGGCGGTGGCGGTGGCGGTGTTCGATGCCACCGCCGAGCGGTGGCATTGTTCGATGCCACCGCCGAGCGGTGGCGGAGGGATTTGAACCCCCGGACGGTGTTAGCCGTCTCTCGCTTTCAAGGCGAGTGCATTAGGCCGCTCTGCCACGCCACCTCCGAAAGCCTAACGCGCCCCGCGGAAAGGTCAGACGCGGCCGATCCGGGCCCGCGAACCGCTGGGCTTCAGCGCTACGCTGATTCGACGGCAGTTCTCTCCCAGCGCCGACATCTGCGGGCGGGTTAACGGAGACAGGAAGTGCTCGCGGACCGCACGGCCGTAACTCACCAACGCCTCTTCGACGAGCGCACGCCCTGGGTCGGTGATTGTGGCCAGCACTCCACGTCGGTCCTCCGGACTGGCTTCCCGTTCCACGAGGCCGGCTTCTTCAAGCCGGCGGATCTGGCGAGTCACCCGACTCGGCAGCGAGAGCAACTGGTCGGCTAGATCGCCCATGCGCGCCGATCCGGCCTCAGATGTCGAGAGTATCTCCAGAAGACGTACGTCGACCAGTGTCAGCTTGTGCTGATCGGTCAGCGTCCGGTTCAGCATCGCGTAAATCCTCAGAGACGCATCAAGGAAGTTCTGCCAGCTCCGTTGCTCAGCGATATCGAGCCCTGGCATTTCGCTCGCCGTGCGCCCCGCAATAATCCCACCCATAGGTCGATGGTAAGCGACCGATGCGACGTTTCGAGCCGAACGGGTCCTAGGAGGTTCACCGAAGTGAAGGCGATCAAGGTCGATCCCACCGGGACGCTGGTGTGGACCGATGTTGCCGACGTCCATGCGGGATTAGGAGAAGTGGTGATCGCGGTCGCCGCCGCGGGAGTCAACCGCGCCGATCTGCTGCAGGCCGCGGGGGTGTACCCGCCACCGCCCGGTATCAGCGAGGTCATCGGACTTGAGGTCAGCGGGGTTATCGCCGAGGTGGGCGCCGGAGTTCTGAACCTCTCTGTGGGACAGAACGTTTGCGCTCTACTTGCCGGGGGCGGGTACGCCCAACGGGTGACCGTTCCCGCAGCTCAGGTGATGCCGATTCCGTCGGGCATCGCATTGGACGATGCGGCCGCTTTGCCCGAGGTCGCCTGCACCGTGTGGTCGAACCTGTTCATGTCTGCACGCCTGCAATCCGGAGAGTGGTTGCTGGTGCACGGCGGCGCGAGTGGGATCGGGACGCACGCGATTCAGGTCGCTCGGGCCGCAGGCGCGCGGGTCGCCGTGACCGCCGGATCGCCGGCGAAGCTGTCACTGTGCCGCGACCTGGGAGCCGAGGTCGCCATCGACTACCGCGACGAAGACTTCGTGGCCCGGTTGCGCGAGGCGACCGGGGAAGGCGCCGACGTCATCCTCGACATCATGGGCGCGTCCTATCTGGACCGGAACCTCGCGGCGCTGGCTCCCGACGGTCGCCTGGTGATCATCGGCATGCAGGGCGGGGTCAAGGCGGAGTGCAACATCGGCGTCCTGATCGGCAAGCGCCTGCACATCATGGGCACCGCACTACGCGGACGGCCTGTCGACGGTCCGCACGGCAAGGGCGTCATCGTCGCGGCGGTGGTCGACTCGGTGTGGCCGATGATCGCCGATCAGTGGGTCCGGCCGGTGATCGGCGCCCGCTTCCCCATCGAGCAGGCCGCCGAGGCACACCGTGCGCTCGCCGCGGGCGAGACCTACGGCAAGGTGCTACTCACTGTCGGCCAATCAGCCCAGTGACGCCAATCAGCCCAGTGACGCCAATCAGCCCAGTGACGCCAGGGCGCGGATGAACTGATCGACCTCGCCTGAGGTGCTGTAGTGCGCGAGACCGATGGTGACCGCACCGCCGATCTCTCTGACGCCGATCAGGTCGAGCACCCGTGAGAAGGGGTTGGCGATGGCCAGCACGCCGTTGTCGGCAAGGCGTTGCACCACATGTTGGGCCGGCACTCCGTTGACCACGAAACTCACCACCGGGATGCGATCGTCTGCATTCCCGATCACCGTGACCAGTGGCAGTGAATACAGCGAGCCGAGCAGATAGTCGAACAACTCGTCGAGGTGGGCGTTGGCCGAAGCCATTGACTGCGCGAGTCTTTCGCGCCGACTGCCGTGCGCATCCTCGTCCAGACCGGCGAGGTAGTCGATGCTGGCCACCATGCCGGCAAGCAGTGCGTACTGGTGCGCCCCGAGTTCGAGTCGGGCGGGACCGCTGACGTAGGGATCCGTTGACACCGGCGCGAAGGTGTCGATGAGAGCGGGATTGCGGAACACCAACGCGCCCACCGGTGGTCCGCCCCACGCGGCCGCATTCACGGCGACCACGTCGGCCTGCACCTCGGTGAGGTCGAACAGTCGGTAAGGTGCGGCTGTCGCGTGGTCGACGACGAGAATGCCGCCGACGTTGTGCACCAGTTTGGCGACGGCGGCGACGTCGGTCAGCGTCCCGAGGGTGCCCGATGCGGAGGGGACGGCGACCAACCCGGTGTCGGTGGTGAGGATCTCCTCCCACTGCCAGACCGGCAGCTCACCGGTCTCGATGTCGACCTCGGCCCACTTGACCCGGGCGCCGTACCGGTTCGCGGCCCGGATCCACGGCGCGATGTTGGCCTCGTCGTCGAGCCGACTGACCACCACCTCATTGCCCAGCCCGGTGCGCCCGGCAGAGGAGTCGGCAAGTGTGGTCAGCAGTACCGCACGATCCGGGCCGAGAACCACACCCGCGGGATCGGCGTCGAACAGGTCGGCGACTGCCTGCCGCGCGGCGTCGAGAACGGCGACACTGCGCCGTGCAGCAGGATGCGGGGTGGCGGTGTTGCTGGCGGAGTTGCGGAAGGCCGTCGACACCGTGCTGGCGACCGACTCCGGCACCAGCATTCCGGCGGGTGCGTCGAATCGGATCCAGCCGTCGCCCAGACTGGGATGCAGTCCGCGCACCCGGGCGACGTCGAATGTCATGACGCCCCTCTCTTCCGGCGCAGCCCTGCTGCTTTAGCTGCGAGGCCGGCTGCAACCCCCCGACCGACGACGCGTTCGGCCTCCCCATACTAAGTCAGTGAACTTCGGCTCCGGAGTGCTAATTGCGGTGCTGTTGGTGGTGCTTCCGGGTGCGGCGGTGGCGCGCGCCGCCGGACTTCGCTGGCTTGTCGCACTGGCTGTCGGGCCGGCCCTCACCTACGGCGTCGTGGGCCTGTTCATCGTGCCCTTCGGCGCCCTCGGCATTCCCTGGAGCGGATGGTCCGCGATCGCGGTATTCCTGGCCGTCCTCGACATCACTCTGGGCACAAGGCTTGTGCTGACGCGGAACCGGAGACCGTCGCGGCAGCGCCGCGGGACACCGTGGACGGAGCTGGCGGCGGCGGCCGGGGTCGTGCTGGGTGCGGTGGCGATCGGTGTGGCCGCATGGCGCGGCATGCCGAACTGGCAGTCGATCCCCAGCACGTGGGACGCGGTGTGGCATGCCAACACCGTCCGGTGGATCCTCGACACCGGCCAGGCCTCGCCCACCCACATGGGTGAGTTGCGCAACGTCGAGACCCACGACCGTTTGTACTATCCGTCGGCTTTTCACGCGCTCGCCGCGGTCCTTGCGCAGTTCACCGGGGCGGCGCCGACCACCGCCTACACGCTGAGCTCACTGGCCGCGGCGGTGTGGCTGTTCCCGGCGTCCGCGGCGATGCTGACCTGGCGGCTGCTGGCCGGCCGGATCAGCCGTTGGCGCACCGCGGGCGCCGCCGCAACCGCGGCTGCACTGTCGGCGTCGTTCACCGCGGTGCCCTACGTCGAGTTCGGCACCGCGTCGATGCCCAACATGACGGCCTACGGGATCGCGGTGCCGACGTTCGTTCTGGTGACCTCGGCGTTGCGGCATCGCGACCGGATACCGCTGGCGGTGCTGGCACTGATCGGCGTGTTCTCCGTCCACATCACCGGAGGCGTTGTCGTGGTGACGTTCGTGGCGGCCTGGTGGTTGCTGGACGCGCTGTGGGCGCCGGTTCGTGGACGTGCGGGTGACTTCGCGACCCTGCTGGCGATGGCGGTGCCCACCCTGGCGGTGCTGCTGCCGCAATTCCTGGGCGTGCTCCAGCAGACCGAGATCATCACCGGCCACGAGTTCCTCACCCATGAGGGCAAAAAACACGCGCTGTTCGACGCGATCGCGCAGCACACACGTCACCTCAATGACTTCCCCACTCAGACCGTGCTCATCGGACTGGCCGGGGCGGGCCTGCTCTTGTTCTTGGTCAGACGGATCTGGTGGCCGGTGGCGGTCTGGCTGCTGCTGGTCGTGTCGATCGTGCATTCCTCGGCGCCGTTCGGCGGCCCGATCGGCGCCCTCACCGGCTCCTACAGCGACCTCTTCTATAGCGATCCGCGACGGCTCTCGGCGATGGTCACGATGCTGCTGACGCCGATGGCCGGGTACGCGTTGTTCTCGGCGGTGACGGTCGTGCTGGGCTGGTTACGGCGCCTGACCGGCGCAGGCGGTCGCCGAACCTGGACGGCGGCCGCGGCGGGCCTGCTGGCGGCGGTCACCCTGGTCCTGTCATGGCATTACCTGCCGCGCCACCGGTTCCTGATGGGCGACAAGTACGACCGCGTCATCGTCGACGACAAGGACCTCGCTGCCTTCGCGTATCTGGCGTCGCTGCCCGGCGCGCACGACACCGTGATCGGCAATGCCAACGTCGACGGCACCGCCTGGATGTACGCCGTCGCCGACCTGCACCCGCTGTGGACCCATTACGACTACCCCGTCCAGCAGGGCCCCGGTTACAACCGGTTCATATTCTGGGCATTCGCCGATGACGCCGACACCGACCCCCGGGTCGCCGAAGCGGTCAGGGCCCTCAACATCCGCTACGTGATCACCAGTAAGCCCGTGGTTAGGGGTTTCGTCATGCCCGACGGGCTAGTGTCTCTGGACAAGTCCGCGTCGTGGGACAAGATCTACGACAACGGCGGCGCCCGCATCTACCAGTGGCGGGGGCGATGAGAGGGAATGCTGCGCGCATGACTACCAGCTCCGAGGACAACAACTCCGACGACGACATCGAGATCATCACCTCTCCGGACGGGGAGGGGATGATCGATGCCGACGGGCAGCGCTCGGTCACGGAGTTGGTCGAACAGCCCGCGAAGGTCATGCGCATCGGCACGATGATCAAGCAGTTGCTCGAAGAGGTCCGGGCGGCGCCGTTGGATGAGGCCAGCCGCAGCCGGCTGCGCGAGATCCACGCCACCAGCATCGCCGAGCTGGAGGAGGGCCTGGCGCCGGAACTGCGGGAGGAACTCCAGCGACTGGCGCTGCCGTTCTCCGAGAACAGCATTCCCTCCGATGCCGAGCTGCGCATCGCTCAGGCGCAACTGGTCGGATGGCTGGAGGGACTGTTCCACGGCATTCAAACCGCGTTGTTCGCTCAGCAGATGGCGGCCCGCGCTCAACTCGAACAGATGCGGCAGGGCGCGCTGCCGCCCGGGATGCCGCCCCCCGGACCGTCGACGCCCGGTCACGGGACCGGCCAATACCTCTGAGCTGAATCGCCGTGCCCGCCGATCCATTCATCGAGACCCGCAACGCCTGGGTCGAGTTCCCGATCTTCGATGCGAAAACCCGCTCGCTGAAGAAGACCTTCCTCGGCAAGGCCGGGGGCGCGATCGGCCGCACGGCGGACAACGTCGTGGTGATCGAGGCTCTGCGCGACATCACGATGAGCTTGCAGATGGGTGACCGCGTAGGCCTGGTCGGACACAACGGCGCCGGCAAGTCGACGCTGCTGCGACTGCTGTCCGGGATCTACGAGCCCACCCGCGGCCGGACGGTCGTGCGCGGCCGCGTCGCACCGGTCTTCGACCTCGGTGTGGGAATGGACCCGGAGATCACCGGCTACGAGAACATCATCATCCGCGGCTTGTTCCTCGGGCAGACCCGCAAGCAGATGATGGCCAAGGTCGACGAGATCGCGGAGTTCACCGAACTCGGCGACTACCTGTCCATGCCGCTGCGCACCTACTCCACCGGTATGCGAGTGCGGCTGTCGATGGGTGTGGTCACCAGCATCGACCCCGAGATCCTGTTGCTTGACGAAGGCATCGGAGCCGTCGACGCCGACTTCCTCAAGAAGGCGCAGTCACGGCTTCAGGCGTTGGTGGACCGCTCCGGAATCCTCGTCTTCGCCAGCCACTCCAACGAGTTCCTGGCACGGCTGTGTAAGACGGCGATGTGGATCGACCACGGCACGGTGCGGATGAACGGCGGGATCGAAGAGGTGGTCGGCGCCTACGAGGGCGTCGACGCTGCGCGTCACGTCCGCGAGGTACTCGCCGAGCATGCCGGTGAATGGTCGCCGTCGGAGCCCGCGCCATGACCGAGATGGTATGCGCCGTCGTCGTCACGCACCGGCGCCCCGACGAACTCGCCACGTCACTCGACGTGGTGAACGCCCAGAGCAGGATGGTCGACCACCTCATCGTGGTCGACAACGACCCCGGCGATCGGGTCGCCGAGCTGGTCGCGGCGCAGCCGGTGCCGACGACCTACATCGGTTCCCGCCGCAATCTCGGCGGTGCGGGCGGTTTTGCGCTGGGAATACTTCACGCGCTGGCACTGGGCGCCGACTGGGTGTGGCTCGCCGACGACGACGGCCGGCCCCGCGACACCGAGGTGCTGGCGACCCTGCTGGCGTGTGCCCACCGGCACAACCTCGCCGAGGTCTCACCGATGGTGTGTGCAATCGACGACCCGGACCGGTTGGCGTTCCCGTTGCGCCGCGGCGTGGCCTGGCGACGGCACGTCAGCGAACTGCGCACCGACGGCGGCGATCAGGATCTGCTGCCGGGGATCGCCTCGCTGTTCAACGGAGCGTTGTTCAGCGCACGTGCGATCGAGGCGGTGGGCGTTCCGGATCTGCGCCTGTTCGTGCGGGGTGACGAAGTGGACGTCCACCGCAGACTCGTGCGCAGCGGACTGCCGTTCGGGACGTGCCTGCAGACGGCGTATCTGCACCCGGCCGGCACCGAGGAGTTCAAACCGATCCTGGGCGGCGCCATGCACACCCAGTACCCCGACGACCCGGTGAAGCGATTCTTCACCTATCGCAATCGGGGCTATCTGCTCTCCCAGCCGGGTCTGCGCAAACTGCTGCCGCAGGAGTGGCTGCGCTTCGGCTGGTACTTCCTGGTGAGCCGGCGAGATCCGAAGGGCCTGGCCGAGTGGATCCGGTTGCGCCGGCTCGGACGCGACGAGAGGTTCGGGCAGCCATGACGGTCATCGAGGCGGCCAGCCAGTCCAAGACCTTCAGCCGCGCCCGGGGCGATCTCATCGAGGGGTTCCGGAAGCGCGAACTGTGGCTGCATCTGGGATGGCAGGACATCAAGCAGAAGTACCGGCGGTCGATTCTGGGCCCGTTCTGGATCACCATCGCCACCGGGACCACCGCGATCGCGATGGGCGCCCTGTATTCCAAACTGTTCCACCTCGAGCTCTCCGAGCATCTGCCCTACGTCACGCTGGGCCTGATCATCTGGAACATGATCAACGCCGCCATCCTGGAGGGCGCCGACGTGTTCATCGCCAACGAGGGCCTGATCAAGCAATTGCCGACACCGTTGAGCGTTCACGTCTACCGGCTGGTGTGGCGGCAGATGATCCTCTTCGCACACAACATCGTGATCTTCGTGATCATCGCGATCATCTATCCCAAACCGTGGTCGTGGGCCGACCTGACGGTGATCCCCGCACTCCTGCTCATCATGGCCAACTGCGTGTGGGTCTCGTTCTGTTTCGGGATCCTGGCCACCCGCTACCGCGACATCGGTCCGCTGCTGGCAGCGCTCGTGCAACTGCTCTTCTTCATGACACCGATCATCTGGAACGCCGAGACACTGCGGCAGCAGGGCGCCGGGCGCTGGTCGAAGATCATCGAGATCAACCCGCTGTTGCACTACCTCGACATTCTGCGGGCGCCTCTGCTCGGCGCCCATCAGGAGCCCCGGCACTGGGTAGTGGTGATCACGCTGACGGTGCTGGGATGGTGCGCCGCCGCGCTGGCGTTGCGGCAGTACCGCGCTCGGGTGCCGTACTGGGTGTGAGTCGGACTCAGCCCGGCAGGCTGCCGTGCTGCGGTTCCGGGCCGAACCGGAAAAGACGCCCGCTCACCTGGCTCGGCCTGATACGCACGTACCGCAGTTTCTCCGTCGCAACCCACGGAATCAGGCCGGTACGGTCGGCGGCATGGATCTCCTCGGCGGTGTTGAGGATCTCTGCCACACCCCGCACGATCACACTCCAGCCGCCTTCGTCGGTGTGATCGTCGGCCTCGAAGAGAACCTGATCGCTCATCATCGTGGTGAAGAGCTTGGTGCCCTCTGCGGTGCGGAACAGCACCGTGCGATCGGCGACGACGAAGTTGACCGGGAAGATCTCCAGCTGGCCACCGAAGTGGGTGACCAGCCGGCCGAGGCTGACGTCGGCGAGCAGCCGCCACGCCTCACCGTCACCGAGGACACTCACCGCGTCATACTCAACCGCCATGGCACCCGATGGTGGCTGGCGCGCTGTTGTAGCGCAAGGGCCGAACGGCCCTCATCATCGGGCGGCACACGCCGGTGGCCGTAAGCTTGCGCGCGATGGCCGAGACCGCCCCCCCGACGCCGCTGAGCCTGCGGACGCAGGTGTTGCGTTTTCTCATCACCGGCGGATTCTCCGCGATCGTCGACTTCGGTCTCTATGTCTTCCTGCACCGGGTGGGCGGGCTGCAACTCGATCTGGCCAAGTCGATCAGCTTCGTGGCGGGAACCGTCACCGCGTACCTCATCAACCGGCGCTGGACTTTCGCCGCCGCCCCCAGCAGGGCCAGGTTCCTCGCGGTGATGGCCCTGTATGCGATGACCTTCGCGGTGCAGGTCGGCATCAACCATGTGTTCGTCCACGCACTGGCCGACCGGCCGTGGGCGTTGCCGGTCGCTTTCGTGATCGCCCAGGGCACGGCGACTGTCATCAACTTCATCGTCCAGCGGGTATGGATCTTCCGGCTGCATTAGCGACCCGGACCGCCGGTCCTCACGCGGTACCCTCGTCAGGATGTCTGCGACCACCACTGCACAACGGCTGACCGGCTGGGGCCGCACCGCGCCCAGCGTTGCCCAGGTGCTCTCCACGCCGGACCCCGAGGAGATCATCAAGGCGGTCGCCCGCGCGGCAGACGATGCCGCCGACGGGCGCGGCCGCGGGGTGATCGCCCGCGGGTTGGGCCGCTCCTACGGGGACAACGCCCAAAACGGCGGCGGTCTGGTGATCGACATGACGGCGCTGTGCCGCATCCACAACGTCGACGCCGCCACCGGCATGGTCGACGTCGACGGCGGGGTAAGCCTCGACGCCCTGATGAAGGCCGCGCTGCCGTACGGGTTGTGGGTGCCGGTGCTCCCCGGTACCCGCCAGGTCACCATCGGCGGAGCGATCGGCTGCGACATCCACGGGAAGAACCACCACAGTGCCGGCAGCTTCGGCAACCATGTCCGGTCGATCGATCTGCTGACCGCCGACGGACAGGTGCGCACCATCACCCCCGACGGGCCGCAGCGTGATCTCTTCTGGGCCACCGTCGGCGGCAACGGGCTCACCGGGATCATCCTGCGTGCCACCATCGAGATGACTCCCACCGAGACGGCCTACTTCATCGCCGACGGCGATGTGACGTCGGGCCTTGATGAGACGATCGCCTTCCACAGTGACGGCAGCGAAGCCGACTACACCTACTCCAGTGCGTGGTTCGACGCGATCAGTGCGCCGCCGAAACTGGGCCGCGCCGCCATCTCCCGCGGATCGCTGGCCCGGCTTGATCAGCTGCCGGCGAAGCTGCAGCGCGACCCGCTGAAGTTCGATGCGCCGCAGCTGCTGAAATTCCCCGACATCTTCCCCAACGGGCTGGCCAACAAATACACATTCGGGCCCATCGGCGAACTCTGGTACCGCAAGTCGGGCACCTATCGCGGCAAGGTGCAGAACCTGACGCAGTTCTATCACCCGCTGGACATGTTCGGCGAGTGGAACCGCGCCTACGGCCCGGCGGGCTTTCTGCAGTACCAGTTCGTGGTTCCGACCGAGGCGGTCGAGGAGTTCAAGGCGATCATCGTCGACATCCAGGCCTCCGGGCATTACTCCTTCCTGAACGTCTTCAAGTTGTTCGGCCCCGGAAACGAAGCGCCGCTGAGTTTCCCGATTCCCGGCTGGAACGTGTGCGTCGACTTCCCGATCAAGTCGGGTCTGGGTGAATTCGTCACCGAACTCGATCGGCGGGTGCTGCGATTCGGCGGGCGGCTCTACACGGCCAAGGATTCCCGCACCGACGCCGAGACGTTCCATGCGATGTACCCGCGGATCGGCGAGTGGATCGCCGTACGCCGTGACGTCGACCCCCACGGTGTCTTCGCATCCGATATGGCCCGACGGTTGGAGTTGTTGTAGATGGTGCTCGACGCGGTGGGCAACCCCCAGACGATCCTGCTTCTCGGCGGCACGTCGGAGATCGGTCTGGCGATCTGTGAGCGCTACCTCCGTGACGCGCCGGCCCGGATCATCCTCGCGGCACTACCGGACGACCCGGGCCGTGAGGACGCCGCCGCCGCGATGACGAAGGCCGGCGCCAAGTCGGTCACCCTGGTGGACTTCGACGCCCTCGACACCGCAAGTCATCCCGCGGTGATCGACGAGTGCTTCGCAGATGGGGACATAGACGTAGCCATCGTGGCATTCGGTCTGCTCGGCGACGCCGAGGAGCTGTGGCAGAACCAGCGCAAGGCGGTTCAGATCGCTGAGATCAACTACACCGCAGCGGTTTCGGTGGGTGTGCTGATCGGTGAGAAGATGCGCAACCAGGGCTTCGGGCGGATCATCGCGATGAGTTCGGCGGCAGGTGAGCGCGTACGGCGGTCCAACTTCGTCTACGGCTCCACCAAGGCCGGCCTGGACGGCTTCTACCTCGGCCTCGGTGAGGCCCTGCGGGAGTACGGCGTCAACGTTCTGGTGATCCGGCCCGGCCAGGTCCGAACCAGGATGAGCGCACATGTCAAAGAGGCACCGCTGACCGTCGACAAGGAGTACGTCGCCGACCTCGCCGTCACCGCGTCGGCCAAGGGCAAGGAACTCGTCTGGGCGCCGGGCGCCTTCCGGTACGTGATGATGGTGTTGCGACACATTCCCCGGCCCGTCTTCCGCAAGCTGCCGATCTAAACCGACCACCCTCATGCGCACCGCGTTGCCGACCATGGGCCGGATGGCCGTCGCAGTCTTGATCGCCGTCATCGTCTCGGCGGTCTCGCTGGCGGCTATCGCGCGAGTGGAATGGCCGGCGTTCCCGTCATCGAACCAGTTGCACGCGTTGACCACCGTGGGTCAGGTCGGCTGCCTTCTCGCGCTCCTCGGCGTCGGCTTGCTGTGGCGCCGAGGCCACCGCGCTGCGGCGAGGGTGGGTGCGGCGGTATTCCTGTCAGCGTTCAGCGTGGTGACACTCGCGATGCCGCTGGGTGCCACCAAGCTCTACCTTTTCGGCATCTCGGTGGATCAGCAGTTCCGCACCGAGTACCTCACCCGGCTGACCGACAGTCCGGCGCTGCGCGATATGACCTACGCCGGCATGCCCCCGTTCTATCCACCGGGATGGTTCTGGATCGGCGGGCGTGCCGCGGCACTGACCGGCACCCCCGGCTGGGAGATGTTCAAACCCTGGGCCATCACGTCCATCGCGATGGCCGTCGCCGCCGCGTTCGTGCTCTGGGCGCAGCTGATCCGCTTCGAACACGCGCTGGTGGTCGCCACGGCCACCGCCGCGGTGAGCCTGGCCTACAGCTCGCCGGAGCCCTACAGCGCGATCATCACGGTGCTCATCCCGCCGGTGCTGGTTCTGGCCTGGGCCGGACTCCGCCGGCCGTCCGGCGGGTGGGGTGCGGTCGCCGGGGTGGGCCTGTTCCTGGGCGTCACCGCGACGTTCTACACACTGCTCTTCGCCTACACGGCGTTCACCGTCACCATCATGGCGGCGGCCGCCGCGGTGGCGACCCGGCGCAGCGGCCCGCTGGCTCGGCTCGTCGTCGCCGCCGCGGTGGCGATGCCCATCGCCGCCATCACCTGGCTGCCCTTCGTGATCCGCGCCTACCGCGGGCCGCTCGGCGACACCGGCACCGCCCAGCACTACCTGCCCGGTGACGGCGCCGTGCTGACCTTCCCCATGCTGCAGCTCTCGCTGCTCGGCGCGCTCTGCATGCTGGGCACCGTATGGCTGGTGTGGCGAGCCACCCGTTCGGTCCGCGCGGCGGCATTGGGCATCGGTGTGATCGCGCTGTACGCGTGGTCACTGCTGTCGATGCTCACCACCTTGGCAGGCACGACGCTGCTGTCCTTCCGGCTTCAGCCCACACTCACCGTGTTGCTGTGCGCCGCAGGGGTCTTCGGCTTTCTCGATCTCGCCGGGAGCGCGTCGCGACGCTGGGGCCGCTCCGCACTGGGTGCGGCCGCGGCCGTCGGACTCATCGGCGCAATCGGCTTCAGCCAGGACATCCCCCACGTTCTGAGGCCGGATCTCGCGGTGGCCTACACCGACACCGACGGCAACGGTCAGCGCGGGGACCGCCGGCCGCCTGGCTCGGAGAAGTACTACCCGCAGATCGACGCCGCCATTCGCGAGTCGACCGGCAGGCCGCGTGACGAGACGGTGGTGATGACCGCTGACTACAGCTTCCTGTCCTACTACCCGTACTTCGGATTCCAGGGTCTGACGTCGCACTACGCCAACCCACTCGCCGAGTTCGCCAAGCGTGCGGCGGCGATCGAATCGTGGGGTGAGATCACCAGCGCCGAGGACTTCGTCCGCGCTCTCGACGACATGCCGTTCGAGGCGCCCTCGGTATTCCTGATGCGCCGTGGCGGGGCGGCCGCAGACACCTACACCCTGCGTTTGGCCGAAGACGTCTATCCCAATCAGCCCAACGTGCGCCGCTACACCGTCGAACTCGACGCGCGACTGTTCGCTGAACCGCACTTCACGGTGAAGACGATCGGGCCTTTCGTCCTGGCCATCAGGAACGGTCCGATCCCGTGACGCGGACCGTGGCGAATTACCGGGTGGTGCAGGTGATCGCCGTGGTCGCCGGCCTGCTGGGTGCCGCGTTGGCGATCCTGACCCCGTTCCTTCCGGTGAAGCAGACAACCGCCACGCTGAACTGGCCCCAGAACAACACCCTCGCCAGCGTCACCGCGCCGCTGATCGGCTACGTGGCAACCGATCTGAACGTCACCGTTCCGTGCAGTGCGGCAGCCGGGCTGACGAGTGCGGACAAGACCGTTCTGCTGTCGACAGTCCCCAAGGAGGCTCCCAAGGCCGTCGACCGCGGATTGCTGATCGAGCGCACCGGTAGCGACCTGGTGGTGGTGGTGCGCAACACCCCGGTGGTGGTGGCGCCGTTGAGTCAGGTTCTCAGCACGGCGTGCCGAACCCTGACGTTCACCGCGCACGCCGACAAGGTCACCGCCGAGTTCGTCGGACTGAACAAGGGACGTGAGAGCGACGACCCCGGCGCACCGCTGCGCGGCGAACGCGGCGGCTACGACTTCCGCCCGCAGATCGTCGGCGTGTTCACCGATCTGTCCGGGCCCGCCCCGAGCGGGCTGAGTCTCTCGGCCACGGTGGACACCCGCTACAGCAACACGCCCACCGCGTTGAAGATGGCAGCGATGGTGCTCGGCGTGCTGTGCACGCTCGTCGCACTGATCGCATTGCACATACTCGACACCGGCGACGGGATGCGGCACCGCCGATTCCTGCCGACCCGATGGTGGTCGCTACGGCCGCTGGACCTGGCGGTGATCGCGGTCCTGGTGTGGTGGCACTTCGTCGGCGCCAACACCTCCGACGACGGCTACATCCTCACCATGGCGCGGGTGTCGGAGAACGCCGGCTACATGGCCAACTACTACCGCTGGTTCGGCACACCGGAGTCTCCGTTCGGCTGGTACTACGACCTGCTGGCGATCTGGGCGCACGTCAGTACCGCGAGCATCTGGATGCGGTTGCCCACACTGCTGATGGCGCTGGTCTGCTGGTGGCTGATCAGCCGGGAGGTCATCCCGCGCCTGGGATACGCGGTGAAGAACACCCGGGCTGCCGCCTGGACCGCGGCAGGGATGTTCCTCGCGGTGTGGCTGCCGCTCAACAACGGCCTGCGCCCGGAGCCGATCATCGCCTTGGGAATCCTGTTGACCTGGTGCTCGGTGGAACGCGGAGTCGCCACCAGCCGACTGCTTCCGGTCGCGATCGCCTGCATCGTCGGCGCACTGACACTGTTCTCCGGACCCACGGGCATCGCGTCGATCGGCGCACTGCTGGTTGCGATCGGTCCGTTGAAGACGATTCTGCACCGGCGTTCGCGCAGTTTCGGCGTGCTGCCCCTGCTGGCCCCGATCGTCGCGGCTGCGACGGTCACCGTCATCCCGATGTTCCGCGATCAGACGTTCGTCGGTGTGCTGCAGGCCAACGCGCTCAAGCGCGCGGTGGGTCCGAGCCTGAGCTGGTTCGACGAACACACCCGCTACGAGCGCCTCATGATGGCGACACCGGACGGCTCGATCGCACGACGTTTCGCGGTGCTCGCACTGATACTGGCGCTGGCGGTGTCGGTGGCGATGATGATGCGGCGCGGACACATCCCCGGCACCGCGGGCGGTCCCAGCCGGCGCATCGTCGGCATCACCGTCATCTCGTTCATCGCGATCATGTTCACACCCACGAAGTGGACCCACCATTTCGGTGTGTTCGCCGGGCTGGCCGGTTCGCTGGGCGCGCTCGCCGCCGTGGCCGTGCTGCCGACGGTGATGCGATCGCGTCGCAACCGGATGCTGTTCGTCGCCGCGGTCCTGTTCGTCACCGCATTGTCCTTCGCGAGCGTCAACGGCTGGTGGTACGTCTCCAGCTTCGGTGTGCCGTGGTCCAACCAGTTCCCGCAGTGGCGGCTCGGTTTCACCACCGTGCTGCTCGGGCTGTCGGTGCTGGCCCTAGTCGTCGCCGCGTGGCTTCATTTCACCGAACGGCCGGACGATGCGGCCGGCAGTGGACGGATCTCGCGCATCGCGAACTCACCACTGGCGGTGGCCGCATGGCTGCTCGTCGTCTTCGAGGTCGCGTCACTGACCCTCGGCATGGTCAACCAGTACCCGGCGTGGTCGGTGGGCCGGTCCAATCTCGAGGCGCTGACCGGCAAGACCTGCGGTCTGGCCGACGACGTTCTCGTCGAGTCGGATCCGAACGCCGGCATGCTGCAACCGGTGAACGCGACGACCGCCGTCGCGCTGGGCTCCGCGGGTGCGGAGGGGTTCACACCCAACGGTGTTCCCACCGACGTCTCGACCCTGATCGAGCCGCCCAGCAGCGGCAACTTCATCGACGCGAGCGACAAGACCGTCACCACAGCCGAGACCGCACCGGAAGACAGCACCGCCGCAGCGACGGGCATCAACGGCTCACGCGTCCGGCTGCCCTACGGCCTGGACCCGGCCGCCACACCCGTGCTGGGCAGCTGGCGCTCGGGGGCGCAGCAGCCGGCGCTGTTGCGGTCGGGGTGGTACCGGTTGCCGCCGGCTAAGGAGCGCAGCGCCGACGGCCCGCTGATCGTGGTGGCCGCAGCCGGCCGCTTCGACCCCGACGAGGTCGAGTTGCAGTGGGCGACCGATTCTGCGACGGCGGCCGGCAAGCCCGGTGGCGCCATGTCCTTCGCCGACACCGGTCCGGTGCCGGGCTGGCGGAACCTGCGCGCTCCCCTGTCGGCGATCCCCGCCGACGCGACTCAGGTGCGGCTCGTCGCCAAGGACGACGACCTGGCGCCCCAGCACTGGATCGCCCTGACCCCACCGCGCATCCCGCGGTTGCGAACACTGCAGCAGGTGGTCGGCTCGCAGGATCCGGTGCTGCTGGACTGGCTCGTCGGACTCGCCTTCCCCTGTCAGCGCCCGTTCGGGCACAACAACGGTGTCACCGAGGTGCCGAAGTGGCGGATCCTCCCGGACCGGTTCGGTGCGGACGCCAACTCGCCGGTGATGGACAACATCGGCGGCGGGCCACTGGGCATCAGCGAACTGTTGTTCCGCGCGTCCACGGTGCCGACCTATCTGCGCAGCGACTGGTTCCGCGACTGGGGCGCTCTGCAACGGCTGGTGCTGTTCTACCCCGCCGCCGTCCCGGCACGGCTCGATCTGGGCACCGAGGTCCGAAGCGGCTGGTGGAGTCCGGCGCCGCTTAGGCCGACGTAACCACACCGTCGCATACCATCGACGCTCGTGCCCAGCGTGCGTGCCGACTCCAGCCGGATCGCCCGGCTGATCGCGATCACCGCCGGCCTTGTGGGCATCCTGCTCTGCGGCCTGACCCCCCTGCTGCCGGTCACCCAGACCACCGCCGCGATCGTCTGGCCACAGGGAACGGCTGCCGACGGCATGGTGGGCGACCTCACCGCACCCCTGGTCTCCGGCGCGCCACAGGGACTCGACGTATCGATCCCGTGCACGGCGGTAGCGACACTGCCCGCCGCGGGCGGTCTGGTCTTCGCCACCAATCCGCCCAACGGCATCGACGCCTCGCGTAACGGACTTGTGGTTCGCGCCACTGCCGATTCGGTGTTCGTGGCATTTCGCGACACCGTCGCGGCGGTGGCGCCGCGCGCCGCCGTCGCCGCCGGTGCCTGCAGCACCCTTCGTGTGTGGGCGAATCCGGGTGCCGCCGGAGCGGAGTTCACCGGCATACCCGGAGCCGCCGGGACCCTCAGCGCCGAGAAGAAGCCTCAGGTGACCGGCGTCTTCACCGAACTGCGAGTCCCGCCCCAGCAGTCACTGTCGGCGTGGATCGACATCGACACCCGATTCATCACCACCCCGACACCGCTCAAGCTCGCCGTCATGGTCGCCGGTGTGCTGTGTGTGATCGCCTCCATCGTCGCGCTCGCGGTTCTGGACAGCCGCTACCGGCGCGATGTCAGCGGCGCCCGCGGCCGGCTGCGCCGCAACTGGCCGACGGACGCCGGCGTCATCGCCACGTTGCTGGTGTGGCATGTGATCGGGCCGATCTCCTCAGATGACGGCTACAACCTGACGATGGCGCGCGTCGCCGGCGATGCCGGGTACGTGACGAACTACTACCGATACTTCGGGACCACCGAAGCGCCCTTCGACTGGTACCAATCGGTTCTCGCGCACCTGGCTTCGGTCAGCACCGCCGGAGTCTGGATGCGCCTGCCCGCGCTGGCCGCCGCCATCGGAAGCTGGCTCATCCTCAGTTACCGGATCCTGCCGCGGCTGGGCTCGGGCACCGGCGGCCTGGCGAACAGCCGGATGGCCGTCGCCACCGCGGGTGCGACATTCCTCGCCGCGTGGCTTCCGTTCAACAACGGGTTGCGCCCCGAACCTCTCATCGCCGTGGGCGTGCTCGCGGTGTGGGCGCTGGTGGAACTCGCCATCGCCACCCGCCGACTGGTTCCCGCCGCGGTCGCGATCGTCGTCGCGGTGTTCAGCGTGACACTCGCGCCACAGGGGCTCGTGGCGCTGGCGCCGCTACTCGTCGGCGCCCGCGCGATCGCGGGGATCATCAGGCGGCGCCGGCCCACCGACGGACTGCTGGCCCCACTCGCCGCGCTCGCAGCGGCGGCGTCGACGCTGTTCGTGGTCATCTTCCGCGATCAGACACTGGCGACGGTGGCCGAGTCCGCGCGGATCAAATACGTTGTGGGGCCCACGGTCTCGTGGTACCAGGACTTCCTGCGCTACTACTTCCTGACGGTCGAGAAGAATGTCGAGGGCTCGCTGACGCGGCGCTTCGCGGTGTTGCTGATGCTGTTCTGCCTCTTCAGTCTGCTGGTGTTGCTACTGCGGCGCGGTCACGTCGCCGGGGTGGCCCGGCCACCGGTGTGGCGGCTCATCGGCAGCACTGCCCTAGGCCTGCTGCTGCTGACGTTCACCCCCACCAAATGGGCGGTGCAATTCGGCGCGTTCGCCGGGCTAGCGGCCGCACTAGCGGCGGTCACCGCATTCGCCTTCGCCGTGGTCGGACTGCACAGCCGGCGCAACCTCGCCCTGTACGTCACCGCACTGCTGTTCGTCACCGCATGGGCGACGTCGGGAGTCAACGGCTGGTTCTACGTCGGCAACTACGGGGTGCCATGGTTCGATCGTCAGCCGGTGTTGCTGCACCGTCCGGTCACCACGATGCTGCTCGCACTGGCGCTCATCACCGCACTGATCGCCGGCTGGCTGCACTTCCGCATCGACTACGCCGGACACACCGAGGTCAAGGACAACCGGCGTAACCGTCTGTTCGCCTCCACTCCCCTGCTGATTTTCTCGCTCGTGATGGTTCTGCTCTCGGTGGGGTCGATGGCGAAAGGTTTCGCGCAGCGCTACCCCGCCTACACCAACGGGAAGGCCAACCTCGCCGCGCTCAGCTCAGGTCTGTCGAAGGACAGCTGCGCAATGGCCGACGACGTCCTGGTCGAGGCCGACGCCAACGCCGGAATGCTGCAACCCGCCCCGGGTCAGAAGTGGGGTGCCTACGGGCCGCTCGGCGGAGAGAACCCGATCGGCTTCACACCCAACGGCGTCAGCGAGATCCTCGACCCGGTAACGCCGTTCGTCGCCAACCCCGGCACGGTGAACTCCGACGGATCCCCCAACAAGCCCAACGTCGGGATCGGTTTCACCGGCGGCACCGGCGGTGGCTTCGGACCGGTCGGGGTCAACGGATCCAGAGTGTTCCTGCCGTTCGGTCTGGACCCGAGGACCACTCCGGTGATGGGCAGCTACAACGAGAACACCGTCGCGGCCAAGGCCACCTCGGCCTGGTACGACCTGCCGGCGCGAAGCCCCGATCGGCCACTGGTGACCGTCGCCGCCGTGGGCGCGATCTGGTACTACGACGAGGAGCAGGAGTTCCACTACGGGCAGTCGCTGAAACTGCAGTGGGGAATCCGCAAACCCGACGGCAGCTTCCAGGCGTTGGACAAGGTTCAGCCGATCGACATCCTGGAACAGGTCGCATGGCGCAATCTGCGTTTCCCGCTCGCGTGGGCACCCCCGGAGGCCAACGTGGCGCGCATCGTCGCCGACGACCCCAACCTGTCCAGTGAGCAGTGGTTCGGCTTCACCCCGCCGCGGGTGCCGATGCTGCAGACGGCGAATGAGTTCCTGGGCGACCAGACCCCGGTGCTGATGGACATCGCCAGCGCCGCGCAGTTTCCCTGCCAGCGGCCGGCGACGGTGCACCTCGGTGTGGCCGAGGTTCCGAAGTACCGGATTCAGCCCAACCTCAAACAGGTCGTGGTGTCGTCCAACATGTGGCAGGCCGCTCGATCCGGCGGACCATTCCTCTTCATCCAGGCCTTGTTGACCACCTCGACGGTGCCGACGTATCTGCGCGACGACTGGTACCGCGACTGGGGTGCCATCGAGCGCTACATCCGGGTGGTGCCCGAAGCCCAGGCTCCGAATGCCGCCATCGAGGAGGGCTCGCGTCGGGTCTTCGGCTGGAACCGCAACGGACCGATCCGGGCCCTGCCATGAGCCGGAAGCAGATTCGATGACCGCGACACTGACCGCCAACACCGCAGACTCCGCGCGTGAGGTCACGGCCATCCGCTGGCTGGCTGTGATCGCGGGACTGGTGGGCTTCGTATTGTCCGTGCTGACCCCGTTTCTTCCCGTCGTGCAGACCACCGCGACGCTCAACTGGCCGCAGAACGGACGGCTCGGCAACGTCACCGCACCGCTGATCTCGTTGACGGCGGTGTCGGTGACCGCCACGGTGCCCTGCGATGTGATCCGGTCGATGCCGGCCGCCGGTGGCCTGGTCCTCGGCCTTGCGCCGCCGAAAGGCAAAGACGCCGCACTCAACTCGCTCTTCCTGACCGCCACGAGTCAGCGGGTCGACATCACCGACCGCAACGTCGTGGTCGCGAGTGTGCCACGTGCGCAGGTGAATTCTCCTGCGTGCAAGCGCATCGAGATCACCTCCTCGGAGGCGGGCACCTTCGCGACATTCGTCGGTCTGCCGCCCGCGGCCGTCAACCCGGATCTGGAGGACTCCGCTCAGACGGGGTATGCGGACCTTCGCAGCGGATTCAAGGATCCGAACCTGCGCCCCGGGATCGTCGGCGTCTTCACCGAACTCACCGGTCCGGCTCCGGCCGGGTTGAGCGTATCGGCGACCATCGACACTCGCTTCTCCACCCGTCCCACCGCGATCAAACTGGCAGCGATGCTGCTGGCGATCGCCGCCACCGCGGTCGCATTGGGCGCGCTGTGGCGGCTGGACCGGCTCGACGGCCGCCGTCTGCACCGCCTCATCCCCGTCCGATGGCGCACCTTCACCGTCGTCGACGTCGTCGTCGTGGGCGCCTTCGCGCTCTGGTACGTGATCGGTGCAAACTCCTCCGACGACGGCTACATCCTCGGCATGGCGCGGGTGGCCGGACCGGCCGGTTACATGTCGAACTACTTCCGCTGGTTCGGCGTACCCGAGGACCCGTTCGGCTGGTACTACAACGTGCTGGCCCTGATGACACACGTCAGCACCGCGAGCATCTGGATGCGGCTGCCGGATCTGGTGTGCGCGCTGATCTGCTGGCTGCTGCTGTCCCGCGAAGTGCTTCCCCGGTTGGGGCCGGCTGTCTCACGCAGCCGTCCGGCGCTGTGGGCCGCGGGTCTGGTGCTGCTCGCGGCGTGGATGCCGTTCGACAACGGACTGCGCCCCGAAGGCCAGATCACCACCGGCGCGCTGATCACCTACGTGCTCATCGAACGCGCGATCACCTCGGGGCGCCTGACACCGGCCGCACTGGCGATCATCACCGCCGCGTTCACACTGGGCATTCAACCGACCGGGCTGATCGCGGTCGCCGCACTGCTGGCAGGCGGCCGGCCGATCCTGCGGATCCTGGCCCGCCGCCGCATGGTGGTCGGCACCTGGCCGTTGGTGGCGCCACTGCTGGCGGCCTCCACCGTGGTCCTCACGGTGATCTTCGCCGACCAGACGCTGGCGACGGTGCTCGAGGCGACCCGGATCCGGACCGACATCGGGCCGAGCCAGGAATGGTTCACCGAGAACCTTCGGTACTACTACCTCATCCTGCCGACCGTCGACGGATCGCTGTCGCGCCGGTTCGGCTTCTTCATCACCGCGCTGTCACTGTTCGTGTCGGTCTTCATCATGCTGCGGCGCAAACGCGTCGCGGGCATCGCGCGGGGACCCGCCTGGCGTCTGATGGGCGTGATCTTCGCGACCGTGTTCGTCCTGATGTTCACCCCCACCAAGTGGGTGCACCACTTCGGTCTGTTCGCCGCCGTGGGTGCGGCGATGGCCGCCCTGGCCACGGTTCTCGTGTCACCCACCGTGCTGCGGTGGTCGCGTAACCGAATGACCGTCGTGACCGCAGTGTTGTTCCTCCTCGCGTTGACGTTCTCGACCACCAACGGGTGGTGGTACGTCTCCAGTTACGGAGTACCGTTCAACAGTTCGACTCCGCGCATCGCCGGCGTCAGTGTCAGTGCGATCTTCCTGTTCCTGTTCGTCCTCTCTGCGCTCTACACCGCGTGGCTGCACTTCGCATCGCGCTCGCGCGGGGAGGGCCGGATCACGCGCACACTCTCGAGCTCACCGATCGCGGCCGCCGCCGCACTGATGGTGGTGGTGAACTTCGCGTCGATGATCGTCGGGGTGGTGCGCCAGTACCCCACCTACTCCAACGGCCTCGCCAACGTCCGCGCACTCGCGGGTGGCTGCGGACTGGCCGACGACGTCCTCGTCGAGCCGGACGCCAACGCCGGGTTCCTGACACCGCTGCCCGGGGACTACGGACCGCTCGGTGCTCTGGGCGGTGTGAAACCGGTCGGCTTCACACCGAACGGAGTGGCGGAGAAGATCGTCGCCGAGGCGATTCGGGTGAACAACCCGATGCCCGGGGTGGACCAGGACTGGGAAGGTCCCTTCACCCTCACCACTCCCGGGGTCAACGGTTCCACCGTGCCGCTGCCCTACCAGCTGAACCCGGCGAAGGTGCCGGTCGCCGGCAGCTACTCCGGAACCAACCAGCAGGTGAGCACCCTGACGTCGGCCTGGTATCAGCTGCCGCCGCAGGACGGAGGCCATCCGCTCGTGGCGGTCACCGCGGCCGGGACGATCGCCGGTGACAGCGTGCTCAACGCGCACACCGACGGCCAGGTGGTGGAACTCGAATACGGCAGGCCCGGCCCCGATGGCGTGCCGGTGCCCGCGGGCAGGGTCACGCCGTATGACATCGGACCGGCGCCGTCGTGGCGCAACCTGCGCTATCCGCGCTCGGCGATCCCCGCGGACGCGACTGCCGTGCGCATCGTCGCGCAGGACAAGTCGCTGTCACTGGGCGACTGGATTGCCGTCACGCCGCCGCGGGTTCCCGAACTGAGGTCGGTGCAGGAGTACGTCGGTTCCACGCAGCCGGTTCTGATGGACTGGGCCGTCGGCCTCGCCTTCCCGTGCCAGCAGCCGATGCTGCACGCCAACGGGGTGACGCAGGTGCCGAAGTTCCGGATCACGCCGGACTACACCGCCAAGAAACAGGACACCGACACCTGGCAGGACGGCCGCAACGGCGGCCTGCTCGGCATCACCGATGTACTGCTGCGCGCGCACGTCATGGCGACGTATCTCTCCCGCGATTGGGGCCGCGATTGGGGATCGCTGCGCAAGTTCGCCACCATCGTCGACGCACAACCGGCCGAACTGACGTTGGGCAGCGCCACCCGCAGTGGACTGTGGAAACCCGGAGAGATCCGGATCAAGGCCTGAGTCCGCACTCCGGGTGCGGCTACAGTCCGACCTCGGCCGGAACCGGCGCCGGTGCGATCGCCAGCACGGAGTCACCGACCGCGACCTCACCGGCGGCGACGGTCGCCACAGCGCCGAACTTCTTGGCGTTGAGGATCACCACCGGCGTGATCAAGGGATAACCCGCCGCTTCGATGACGTTGCGGTCGAAAGTCACCAGCGGTGCCCCCGCGGCGACCCGGTCACCCTTGGCCACATGGACCCTGAAACCCTCACCCTTCAGTTTCACCGTGTCCAGGCCGACGTGAATCAGCACCTCGACGCCACTGTCCAGGAGCAGTCCGAAGGCATGGCCGGTGGGTTGGGCCGCGACCACCACACCGGCGCCCGGTGCGTAGGCGGTGTCACCCGACGGCATGATCGCGACACCCGGGCCCATGATGCCCTTGCCGAACACCGGGTCCGGCACGTCGCTGAGCGCCACGACGGTACCGGCGAGCGGCGCCATCACCTCGGTGGTGACGCCCGCTTCCCCGGCGGCCTTGGTGGCCGCGGCGGCCACGAGCGTGTCCGGGCTGGCCTGGCCCATCGGACCCTCGAGATCGGCCACCGGAACGCCGGCGGCGACGGCAGCCGCAGCCTGCTCGGGAGTGCGGTAACCGGAGAAGATCACCAGGATCATCGCGGTGAAGAAGGCCGCCAGCACCGCAACGGCATACAGACCCATGCTGTTGAAGGCGGGAATGGTCAACAGTGAAGTGAAGACGAACGCACTGGTCTTCACACCGCCGCCGATCCCGATGATCAGACCGCCGACCAGACAACCAACCAGCATGCGCGGATAGATTCGCTTGAACCGCAGATGGATCCCATACAGCGACGGCTCCGAGATGCCGCCGAGCAGGCCGGCCGCCAGACCACCGATTGCGGTCTGGCGCATCTGCTTGTCCCGCTCGCGCCAGGCCAGGAACAGCACGCCCGCGGTGGCACCGAAGCAGGCGAAGTTCCACGCGCCCATCGGGCCCTGGATGTAGTCGTAGCCGAGCGTCTGGATATTGAGCAGCATGATGGCATTGATCGGCCAGTGCAGACCCAGCGGCACCATGAACGGGTACGCCAGTGGGATCAGGATCGCGAAGATGAACGGCGAGAAGTCGTTGATCGACTTCAGGATGTTGGCCAGTCCGGCGCCGGTGTACACCCCGATCGGACCGATCAGGAACGCCGTCAGCGGAATCATGATCAGCATCGAGAGGAACGGCACGAATATCAGTTGGACGTTCTCCGGGATGATCCGCTTGAGGAGCTTGTAGAGCGGGCCGAGGGCCGCGGCCATCAGCAGCGGCGGGAACACCTGGGAGCTGTAGTTGAAGATGGTCAGTGGCAGACCGGCAACCTGGACGACGTCCACCTGCGAACCGAAGACGTTCTTGGATTCGGTGAAGTCCTTCAACGCGGCGAAGCCGGGCAGCATGACGACGGCCATGATGGCGAACCCGACCCACGGGTCGGCGCCGAGTTTCTTCGAGGCGTTGTAGGCCACCATCAGCGGCAGGAACACGAACACGCTCTGCCAGCACAGGTTGACGAACTGCCACGTGGGCGAGAGCTGACTGGCCTCGCGCGGGTCGGCCCAGTTGGGGATCACGTCGAGGGTGCTCATCAGCGCCATGAACGTGATGAACAGCGAAGCGCCCAGCAGCGCCCCGAGGATCGGCCGGAACGAGTCGGAGAGGAACTCGAAGAACGAATCCAGCCAGGCGAACCTGCCACGCGGGCCCTTGGACCGGGCGGCGGCCTTGATCGCCTCGGCGTCGGCGGCGGGCACCCCGCCGCCCATACCGGGCAGGGCCTTGATCTCGTTGTAGACCGTCTGCACCGCGCCGCCGATGACGACCTGGTAGCGATCGCCGGCCTGCGGCACCGCACCCATCACCCCGTCGACCGACTCAAGGTCGGACTGACTGATCCCCGAGGCGTCGCGCAGCTGGAAGCGCAGCCTGGTCGCACAGTGTGAAAGGCTCTCGATGTTCGCACTACCGCCGAGCCTCTCGACGATGGCCGCCGCTGTGTTCGATGACTGGGCATTCGATGACATGGCCACAAGGTATCGGCGTCGCGGCCGCCGTGGTATCGGATTCGCCGGTCAGGGTTGCGGTGTGGCCGTCCTGAGCCGCTCGGGCAACTCTGACCAGACGGTGGCGGCAGTCTGCAAATCCTGTCTCGCGCAGTAGGCCGGAGCCCCGCTCTCGGTGACCGCGGCTGCGCCGAGGACCCCGCAGTCGGCGCCCAACACGACCACCGGCAGATCCATCCGCGCCGAGACGGCAGGTGGGGGTGGCGACGCCGGAGGGGTTCCGCGGTGCTGTGAGGAGAGTTGCAGGGCCGCAGCGAGAGCCCCCGCCGCCGCCAGAATTCCGAGTGCGGCGGCGACGATCCGACCACGACGCGTGGGTGATCCGGTCTTTCGGTGACGCGGTGCGCCCGTCGATGCACCGAGAGCCTCGGCGAGCGCGGTCGCGAATGCCCGGCAGTCATCGAACCGGCGGACGGGGTCCTTCGCCAGCGCACGCCCGAAGACCGGTCCGAACACCGCCAGGTCAGGACGGTCGAACGCCGGAGGTGGGTCGCTGAGGTGCCGACTGATCACGACCGCCGGATTGGAATCGGTGAACGGCGCCGAGCCGGTGAGCATGTGATACGCCGTCGCGGCGAGCGCGTACTGATCGGCCTTCCCGTCGATCTCCTCACCGCGCAATTGCTCAGGGGCCGCGTAGTTGACGGTTCCGACGGTCATGTCCACGCCGGTCAGGTTGTTCGCCTTGTCGATCCAGCGCGCAACCCCGAAGTCTGCCAACAGGATTCGCCGCTCACCCGAGGCCGGCAGTCCCAGCAGGATATTCGCGGGCTTGATGTCGCGGTGCAGGATACCCCGGCTGTGCGCGTAGTCCAGAGCGCTGGCGATACCGGCCACGATGGGCACCAGTTCAGCCGGCGGGATCCCGTTCGGATGGTCGTAAGTGAGCAGTCGCGCGCCGTCGATCCCGTCGACGAACTCCATCGCGATCCACAACTGGCCCTCGAAGTCGCCGCGATCATAGATGTGCACGATGTGCGGGTGCCGAAGGCCGGCAGCCATCTCCGCTTCGAGAAGGAACCGCTGGCGGTACTCCTCATCGGCGGAGACACCCGGCCCGAGGACCTTGAGCGCGTCCTGGCGCGGCAGCCGCGGATGGTCCGCGAGGTAGACCTCGCCCATGGCGCCCGCGCCGATGACCCGGGCGATGGTGTAGCCGGCGAACGCCTGCCCGTCCGCTAGCGGCATCTGCGCATCCTAAGCGGGAACGTTGGCCTTCAGCGTCTGCAGCGCTCCGGCGCTCAACCGGGCCAACTCGGCGATCTCATCGTGATCGAGAGCCGCTGCGAAGATTTCGGTCATCCGGCGGTTGGTGGCCGCCTCGACCTCGGCGTAGCGGTCCTTCTTGTCCGACCCGTCGGGGAAAGGCTCGGGCCAGCCGAACATCCGGGTGTAGTTCTCGTCGCCGTGCAGCATGTGCGCCTCGACCGGCGTGATTCCGGAGTTGACGAGAACGTTGAAGTGCACGTCGCCGCGCAATTCGCGCAACACGTGCATCACCTGCAGAGCGCGCGCGGCGTCATCATCGGCCAACGGCATTGCCCGCCAACCGGTGAACATCGGCAAGCCGGAAGTCGGAGTCGCGGCGATGACTCTTTCACCGAGATCGGCGATGCGGGCCAACCCCTGGGCTCCCGTCAGATACTTGCGGCCGAAGTCGGCGATCTGATTCCAGTAGACATCGGCGGCGCCCTTCGCGCCGCGGACGGCAATGCCCTCATCCCACATCGTGCGGATGAAATTGGGTTCGAAGATCGCGAACACCGATGCGACGGTCGCCCCGGTGGCTTCGCCGAGAACCCCGCCACGGCCGGCCACGTATCCCGCGAACGGGTTCTGGTAGCCCTGTGCGATGCTGCCGGCAAAGGTCTCGGGATGCAGCATGAAGATGCCGATCGCCTCAGCCACCGCAGCGCCGGCCTCGCCGACGGCTTCTGCGTCCCGTGCTTTGCTCATGCGCTACTCCCGGTGTCTGGCGGGCCACTGAAGTCGCCCGACCGGGATGATCCTACGGACTGCGACCGCGCCTAGTCCGGATAATCCATCGGCACACCGAGATTGTTCAGCGACAAAGCCAATGCGTCGTACTGGCCCACCAGGGTGACGAATTCAATCAGCTGTCTGCGATCGAGCACCGAACTCAGTTGCCGCCACACCGGCTCGGAGATCATTCGGGCCGAGATCAGTTCGTCGACGGCCGCGAGCAGCACCTGTTGTCGCGGCGAGAGGCCGTCACCGCCCGGCCAGGCGAAGATCGCGTTCTGCTCGGCTTCACTGATGCCGCGCCGCAATGCAATCCGGCGGTGCTGCTGCAGTTCGTACTCGCAGGAACGCAGATGCCCGACACGCAGAATCGCCAGTTCGGTATCGGCCTCCGCCAGCCGGCCGCGTCGTAGCAGGATGCCGCTGAACGGCAGCCACGGCCAGAACAGCCGGCGGTGCTGGGCGAGAGTGGTGAAAAGGTGTACTTCAGGCACACCCCACACCCGTGCCGACACCCTGCAGAACAGCCAGCCGAACAGGCCGAGTTCACGACGACCGCCCGGCGGGATCCTCGGTAGCGGCTCTGACGACGTCATGTTCGCGCCTTTCGTAGGTGTCGTCATTAGAACAGGTGAGCCGCAAACCAGGTCCGGCGAATCGGCTAGGCTTGTTTCAACCGTGCGGGAGCGTTTCCGCACAATCAACAGGGCGGCTTTTCTTGTGACGGAATCCAAGGTCGCACCCATTGCCGTGATCGGTATGGCCTGCCGACTGCCCGGCGGAATCGACTCCCCGGAGCTGCTGTGGGAGTCGCTGCTCCGCGGTGACGATCTGATCACCGAGATCCCCCCGGATCGCTGGGATCTCGACGGGCACTACGACCCCGAACCCGGTGTGCCCGGCCGTTCGGTGTCGCGGTGGGGAGGATTCGTCGACGACGTCGCCGGTTTCGACGCCGCGTTCTTCGGCATCGGTGACCGCGAGGCGACGGCCATCGACCCCCAGCACCGGCTGCTGATGGAGACCGCCTGGGAGGCGGTGGAGCATGCCGGGATCGCACCGACCTCACTGGCGGAATCGCTGACGGGGGTGTTCGCCGGACTCTGCCACGACGACTACACGCTGGTGAGCAACGACGTGGGCGCGATGGAGGGCCCCTACGGCTACACCTGTACGCCCTACAGCATGGCCTCGGGTCGCATCGCCTACGCACTGGGACTGCGGGGTCCGGCTCTCTCCGTCGACAGCTCCTGTTCCTCGGGCCTGCTCGCGGTCCACCTGGCCTGCCGGAGCCTGCATGAGGGCGAGAGTGATTACGCCCTGGCCGGCGGATGCCAGGTGATCCTCGATCCCGCCGTCAGCGCCTCGGCGTCGGCGCAGGGCATGTTGTCCCCGACCGGACGCTGTCATGCGTTCGACGTCGCCGCCGACGGGTTCGTGCGTTCCGACGGCTGTGCGATGGTGTTACTCAAGCGATTGCCCGACGCCCTGCGCGACGGCGACCGCGTGCTGGCGGTGATCCGCGGAACGGCGGCCAATCAGGACGGCCGCTCGCCGACCATCACGACACCGTCGCTGGACGCCCAGGCCGACGTCTACCGCACCGCCCTTGCGGTGGCGGGTGTGGATCCGAGAACCGTCGGCATGGTGGAGGCGCACGGAACCGGCACACCGGTGGGTGACCCGTTGGAGTTCGGCGGCCTTGCGAAGGTCTACGGCACCGACGGCAGCCGGTGTCTGATCGGTTCTGCGAAAAGCAATCTCGGCCACACCGAATCCGCGGCGGGCACGGTCGGGCTGATCAAGGCGATCCTGGGACTGCGGGCCGGTCTGGTGCCGGCGATGGCGCATTTCACCCGATTGCCCGACGAACTCGACCGGATCGAGACGGGGTTACGGGTGCCCACGGAGGTCACGCCGTGGCCGTCCACCGGCGAGCACCCGCGCCGCGCCGCGGTGTCCTCATTCGGCATGTCCGGAACCAATGTGCACGCCGTGCTCGAGCAGGCACCGCAGACGGCGCCGCCGCACGTCGCCACTACCGCATCGACACGGCCGCTGTTGTTCCCGGTGTCTGCCACCTCCGACGAACAGATGCGCCGGACCGCCCTGCGGGTGGCCGATTGGATCGAACAGCACGCCGGTGATCTGACGGCATCGGATCTGGCCTACACGCTCGCTCGGCGCCGCGGGCACCGCTCGGTGCGGACCGCCGTGCCTGCGGCGAGTCTTCCGGAGTTGACGGCGGGTCTGCGGGAGGTCGCCGGCAACGAGGCGCCCTACCCGGAGACGGTCGGAGGGGACGCTCGCGGACCGGTGTGGGTGTTCTCCGGTCAGGGCTCGCAATGGGCGGCCATGGGCGCGGAGTTACTGATGCGTGAACCCGCGTTCGCCGCGTGCATCGCCGAAATCGAACCGCTGATCGCGCGCGAGTCGGGTTTCTCGGTCACCGAGGCGATGTCGGCGCCGCAGACGGTGACCGGCATCGATCGGGTGCAGCCGACGCTGTTCGCCATGCAGGTCGCGGTCGCGGCCACCATGACGTCCTACGGCGTGACACCCGCCGCAGTCATCGGCCATTCGATGGGCGAGGCGGCAGCCGCCGTCGTCTCCGGCGCGCTGTCGCTGCACGACGGGGTCCGCGTCATCTGCCGTCGCTCCCGGCTGATGTGCCGGCTTGCCGGCGGGGGCGCGATGGCGTCGGTCGAGTTGCCCGCCCAGCAGGTGCGCGAGGAACTCACGGCGCGCGGCATCGCCGATGTGGTCGTCTCGGTGTTCGCCTCGCCGGAGTCCACCGTGATCGGCGGCGCGACCGACACCGTCGTCGAGCTGGTCGCCGCCTGGGAGGCCCGCGAGGTGATGGCCCGCGAGGTGGCGGTCGACGTCGCGTCGCACTCCCCGCATGTCGACGACATTCTCGGCGACCTGGCCGAGGCACTGGCGGAACTCACCCCGCGCGAACCGACGCTGCCCTACTACTCGGCCACACTGGAGAACCCCCGCG
>Ga0194038_1000103_pt1 | contig 35955 bp, 44 predicted proteins | sample JunL226m_MetaG_FD_148630 | JGI IMG/M metagenome (GOLD analysis project Ga0194038, IMG submission 148630) | Anoxic zone freshwater microbial communities from boreal shield lake in IISD Experimental Lakes Area, Ontario, Canada - Jun2016-L227-6m | ecosystem: Environmental > Aquatic > Freshwater >... | reverse complement strand
GAATTTGGGCACCAATTCCGTAGCTTCTAAAATCGGTTTTACGAGCCAAGGGCTTTTTGATTTCCCCTTGAGCTTGGTTAAGTTTTTGAAACTGTGCCAACCAATCTTGATCATTAGGGGCTGCGATGCCTGCGGCGTTCAATAGTACTGCTACTCCTGCGGGAGCTGCGGCAATCTGCTCGAGCGCCTGAGCCAAAGGCCAGGAGTGGTTACTAACCTGAGAGTCTAGAAAATCTAAAACAGTGACGGGTTCATGAACTCGCACTAGCGTTTCTTGATTTTCTGAGGGCTTGCCATGGACTAAAGCAATATGCACGCAGGAGCTTGGGGTATCGCGATAAATAATGCCTTCAAACTTACCCCAGGGTGTAACAAATTCACGTTTGCCTTCGCGCACTACGATACTTTCATGCTGACTACGGTATTGAATTAAGTCAGCAATGCTACCAATTTTGAGTTGATGCTCTTTAGCAAACTCTAATAAGTCTGGTAAGCGGGCCATGTTGCCATCATCTTTCATGATTTCGCAAATCACGGAGGTAGGTGAGCAACCAGCCATTGCAGCAAGATCACAACCTGCCTCAGTGTGGCCAGAACGAATGAGTACCCCGCCTGGTTGTGCCATGAGTGGGAAGACATGCCCCGGCTGAACTAAGTCACCCGGTTTTGCATTGGGCGCAACAGCGGTTTTGATCGTTAAGGCACGGTCTGCTGCAGAAATTCCTGTAGTGACTCCCGTAGCCGCTTCAATGGACACGGTGAAGTTGGTACCCATCGATGTGCCATTGTCACGAACCATCAGCGGAAGGTTGAGTTGCTGGCAACGCTCGCGGGTGAGAGTAAGACAAATTAAGCCACGACCATGCTTAGCCATAAAGTTGACTGCTTCGGCAGTAACGTGATCAGCGGCCAAAACAAGATCACCTTCATTTTCACGATCTTCTTCATCAACGAGCACCACCATCTTGCCAGCGCGTAGCTCAGCAATGATGTCTTCGGTGGGGGCGAGTGTATTTGGCATAGCCCTCTATTTTAAGCTGATGAGCCAATCGTTGTTCGGTCCTACAGTAATATTCCCGCTTTCGGACAGCAAGAGCATAAGCAAGCTCTATTCAGGGCTGCCACACCCTCGGAAAATGACTCATGCCCAAACCAAGCCAAGCTCCTCGAAAAGGCCTTTTGGCAGACTCAAATGGAGCTGGGAACGGATTTGTTTTATTGGAGGTATTGCTTGCTATGAGTTTGATAGTGGGGGTTTGGATGGCTTTGGTAGGTACATACCAAAACTTGGCATTACGTAATGCTCAAGAGGAAAGCAAGAGAGCGCAACTGAAAAAGGAAGCAGATGCTTTTGAAATTAGCGAGCATGTTAGAGCAAATATCACTGTTGCTAGCAAAGGTCTAAGTCATGAATCTTCTCGAGTGCCTAGTCGCAATCGCACTATCCCTGTTACTTCTAAACCCACTTCTCAAAAGCAGCGCTGATTTAGTGACAAAGCAAATTCAGTATGAAAAAACCCAAGCACTGATTTCTGAGGCAGATAGAGCATTGACATTAATAGGTCGAGCCATACGAATGGCTGGATATCAAAATATCTCTTCTGGCGGGGCGCGGAATAAACATTCATCCCCAGGGCACCTCATTGAAGTGCAGAACAAGTCAGGTTATCGAGGGTCTGACGCACTCATCACTCGGCATGAATTATCGGGTGGAGTAGATTTTGATTGCATTGGTAATGCGCTAACCAAAGAGCGCACAAAAAATCAATTTGCCTACCAAGGATTTTTGGTGGATCGTCAGGCAAGTTTGCCTAAAGGTGTAAAAGCAAATGGAGGATCGCTCATTTGCCAATCACTAGATCGCCAAGGACGTATGCAAAACACCACCTTAATGAATGGAGTGAATCTTTTGTTGATAGAAGAGATTGGCGCCACAGGCCCATCAAATGCTGCCAAGCAAAAGCGCTTTAAGGTGAAGCTGCAAATGACGGATGGCGCCCTCTTAAATTTGGATTTAGAGCGCACTTTTGCCACTCGCAATCTCCTATGATTTTGGCCTGGGTTGTATCCCTAGTGCTGCTCTGTTCCTCTTTGCTGGTTTATTTAGAGCGCTTAACTGCATTACGTATTGTTGAGGGGAAAACCATTGAACTGGCACAGCAAGCTTTTATTGCTTCAGAAAAAGCAGTTTTGGATTGTGAAAAAAATCTCTCCGCACTCGCTACTCTTCATGAGAATGGGTGTTTTATTCAGCCCATCGGCAAAAATACTTGGCTGATTTCTAGTAAGCAAAAACCAGTAATTCAGGTTCATGTCACCTTAGATGAAAAATCAGGGCTCACGACCCGCTTAAATTGGCGCCAAGTGTTTGATTAAGATTCATCACTCAGAGTCTGGTAGTACTTTGCTGGAGTTAATGGTAGTGCTGCTCATCATCGCCATGATGGCAATGATCACTATGCCTTTACTACAAGAGCAGATTGCCACCAGAGAAATCGATTCACTTGCGAGAAGATTTATTCATCATGCCCACTTTGCCAGGCAGCAAGCTTTGCATCTTGGGGAACCAATACTATTTACGCCTCATCATGTGAACGCTTCTGATAGTCGGGGTTGGGATGATGGCTGGGTCATCCAAAGTAGATGTATTGGCAAGATCACTAAACCCGACTGTGTACCTAAGTATTGGTTTTCTCAAGGCGCAATAGAGCCAATTTATTTTAAGGGTGGTGGTAAGCAATTTACCGATCCGCATACTGGCAAAAGGGGCATTCTTTTCAATGCGGCTGGAGCAGCTAAAACAGCTCAAGGCGGCTTTGTAGCTAACCGCCTTATCTTGGGTCACCAGAGGGCGCCAAGGCTTGAGCGTCAGCTGATATTGGGAAGTGGCGGGCGCTGGCGTATCTGTGATCCAGCCAGAGATGCAAAGCGCTGCCATTGAATGGTTTAATAGATGAATGTATAGCGCAGTTGACCATCAATTTATGGGCGAGGCATTAGCCGAGGCTCAAAAAGCACTGTATTTGGCTAACCCTAATCCACGGGTGGGGTGTGTCATCGTCAAAGATGGGAAAGTAATTGGTCGTGGATTTACGCAAAGAGTGGGCAGTGCGCACGCAGAGGTTCAAGCATTAGCGGATGCAAAGTCCAAAGGAAATGATCCAGTTGGATCAACTATCTATGTCTCTTTAGAGCCTTGTAGCCACACTGGTAAAACACCTCCTTGTGTGGATGCTTTGATTGCTGCCAAGCCAGCTAAAGTGATTGCAGCCATGAGTGATCCTAATCCTCTAGTCGCTGGCAAAGGTTTAGAAAAGCTTCGTGCAGCAGGCATTGAAGTGCACTGTGGTTTGATGGAAGTAGAAGCGCTAGCTATGAATCGTGGCTTTGTTTCTAGGATGACACGTGGGCTGCCTTGGATGCGTTTGAAGATCGCCGCCAGCCTTGACGGGAAAACAGCACTGCCTGATGGTAGAAGTAAATGGATTACGGGGCCCCTTGCTAGAGCAGATGGCCACCATTGGCGCGCGCAAGCTTGTGCCATTGTGACTGGTGTTGGCACAGTTAAAGAAGATGATCCTAGTATGAATGTGCGAGAAGTTGCTACAGAGCGCCAGCCCTGGAAAATTATTGTGGACTCCAAATTAGAGACGCCACTCAAGGCAAAGATCTTGGGTGATATGAAGCAATCAGGAGTAATGATTATTTGTGCTGATCTTGCCTCACCACAAAATCAAGCCAAGGCAAAAGCCTTTGAGGCCCTTGGTGTTGAAGTTCTGGCCATGCCCAATGAATTTGGAAAAGTCGATTTACCAAAACTCTTCTCTTATCTTGCCAAAGAGAGACATATGAATGAGATTCATATTGAGTCAGGTTTCAAACTCAATGGATCGATGCTCAGAGAGAACTGTGTCGATGAATTATTGCTCTATTACGCGCCATTCTTGATGGGTGAGGGTATTGGTATGGCCAATGTACCTAGCCCCCTTTCTTTAGAGATGCGCAAAGATTGGCAAATCATTGACCAAAGCCTATTTGGCCCAGATCTCAGATTAAGACTCATTAAGAACTAAAATTACCCTATGTTCACAGGAATCATTACCGCCATTGGGCAAATCAAAAGCGCACAAGCGAAGGGCGATGGCTTGCACCTAGTAGTTGAGGTGCCAGACGGGTACTTAGATGATGTTGCTATGGGCGATAGCATTGCTATTTCTGGGGCTTGTATGACTGCTACCCAATTTGAGGGCAATACGTTTGCATTGGATATTTCACGTGAGTCACTGAGTAAAACTGTTGGACTCGACAAAGTAGGCCCAGTCAATTTAGAAAAAGCCATGCGCCTAAATGATCGTCTTGGTGGCCATCTAGTGAGCGGTCATGTCGATGGAGTCGGTAAGGTCGCACACTTTTCTCAAGTAGCAAATGATGCTCATGGCTCATGGCTATTGCGTATCGAGGCACCCAAAGAATTAGCATTATTTCTGGCCTACAAAGGATCGATTGTGGTCAATGGCGTTTCACTTACAGTGAACAAAACAGAAGATAGTGCAAACGCTTGTATTGTGGATATCAATATCATTCCACACACCCTTCAAAACACTACCTTAGGCAAACTGCAGCAGGGTGACTCTGTCAATCTTGAGATTGATTTAATTGCGCGTTATGTTGCGCGTATGCTGAATAAAGCTTAGCTTTACTTTCGACCCGAAGCTTTTTTATAAACCTCTGCTTGATTTCGTTTGCCTACGGCAATCACAATAATTACTAGCTTGTGATCTAGCACCTCATAAACTAGCCTGTAACCAAGCGTTCTAAGTTTGATTTTGTAAAAATTATCTAGGTCGCCATGAAGCCGAGCCGATGCCACTCTTGGATTGGCTAGTCGTTTTTCTAACTGCTTTTTGAATTTATCTTTTACTGAGTTATCTAATTTTTGCCATTCTTTTAAAGCGAGTACGTGAAACTCTAGACTAAAGCCCTTCAAGCTTCACTTTCACAGTTTTCCCGCCTTTGCGAGATTGAATAGTTTTAATAAGTGAGACGTCATCAATAAGATCTAGTAGCGCCTCATATGCTTTAGCAGATAAAAGATACGCTTCAGGTTTGTTATGGTTCAGTACTGCAACAGGTAAATCTCCAGCTATCTCCAGGATTTTGCTGGGATTACGCCTTAAGTCAGTCATGCTGACGGTCGTTCTAGCATGAATGGTTTGTGTGATTGTCATAATAAATTACCCATAATTTAGTGCATTATTATGCACTTTTTAAGGAAAGTCAACCATGCCAAGTCTGGGGTCTTGATAAGGCCAGCTCTGTAAATTACTATTTCTTATCTCTTTATTTATTTTTGCGATAGCGAGTCGGATCGCTCACATTAGCTTGTTTAAAGCCTGCCTGCCTTAGGCGACAAGACTCACATTCCCCACATGCTTCACCTAAATCGTTAGCTTGATAGCAAGAGACTGTTTGTGCATAGTCCACACCCATGGTGCTTCCTAGTTGGATGATTTCTGCTTTGGTGAGATTGATGATGGGCGCGTGTACTCTGAAGCGATTCTCATCATTGATGGCCTCTACACCAGCTTTGGTGGCTAAGTTAGCCATGTGCTCAAAAGAAGCAACATATTCAGGGCGGCAGTCGGGGTAGCCTGAATAATCTACCGCATTGGCGCCATAGAAAATATCTAAACCACCCAATGATTCAGCCCAACCAAGTGCTAGCGAGAGCAAAATGGTATTACGTGCTGGCACATAAGTAATCGGAATTTCTTGATCTTTACCAGGAGTGATTGGGATTGCAATGGAGGAGTCGGTTAAGGCTGAGCCACCAAAGCGCGTTAAGTCTAGATTGACCATTTCATGACGAACAACGCCAATTTGTTTGGCGATATGTTTAGCTGCCGCTAACTCAGAAGAGTGGCGTTGGCCATACCCTACTGAGAGTGCATATGGTGAATAACCTAAGTCTTTTGCTAAGGCGAGAATGGTAGTGGAATCAAGGCCTCCAGAAAACAAGATCACCGCTGGGGCTCCAGGCTTACGAGGCGCTAGATTCTGAAACGCTGCTGACAACATGGACATGGATAACTTATTTAGTAGCGGGTAATAATTGCTGCGCGTCTTTAGCAGCTTCAGTATCAGGATACTTGGCGATGATTTCGCTAAAGGTTTTCTTGGCAGCCGCTTTATTGCCACTTTCTAATTGAGCATTGCCTAATGTCACCATCGCCGTAGGAATACGCGGGTGATTTGGATAGTTTTTGATGAGGCTTTGGAGTTGACTAATTGCCCCAGCGTAAGCTTTATTTGCATATTTACTATTGCCACTCCAGTAGAGTACGAGAGGCAAGTAAGGACTCTTTGGATACTTAGCTACAAATGCAATAAATCCTTCATCTGCCTTTTTCAGATTGCCAGCTTGGAATGCCTTTAATGCATCGTCATAGGCTTTTTTCTCACCAGGCTGCACAGTGCCGCTGACACCTTCAATGGTGACAGTACGAGGCTCAAAATTACCTAAGCGATTATCTAAATCTTGGTAGTAGGTCTTTTGACTAGAGTTGATATCCTCGCCTTGCTTCTCGAGATTTTCAATCTTGCCGCGTAGCTCGGCATTATCAGCCTTGAGTTTTTCAATTTGGCCTTGTAGCTCAAGCTGGGTGGTAGCCAAGGATTTACGCAAATCCAAAATGGCCTTGCGAGCCTCATCATCGGAGAAGAGAGCCCAAGCACTGTTGGATGAACCCAAGCAAATGAGAGTAGCACTTAAACAAAACGCTCGTGAGAGCGTTTGTTTTGTAAGGTTTAAAGAGATTTGCATTTAGTTCGTGATGTAAGCAATGTCAGCACGGCGATTCTGTGCCCAAGCGGCTTCAGTATCACCCTCAGCTTTTGGTTTTTCTTTACCAAAACTTACAGCTTCCATTTGGTCATCAGATACACCCATCAAGTTCAATGATTTGCGAACCGCATCTGAACGACGTTGGCCTAATGCCAAGTTGTATTCAGCTGTGCCGCGCTCATCAGTGTTTCCTTGAATAATGATTTTCTGTTTTGGATTTGCTTTTAGATAGCTTGCATGGGCAGACAACATTTTTTGATACTTGGTCTGAACAGTGTATTCATCAAATCCGAAGTACACACTCTTCTCAAAGAGAGGGCTGCTTGGATCATTCCATGGCTGAGAACCAAATTTACCGCTACCACTTCCATTGGCTGCATCCACATCATCTAATTTCACGCTTGAGCAAGCGGCAAGCAAAACTGCAGTTGCGCCAATTAGGGTAAATGTGGCAGCACGGCGTGCGAGAGAAATCTTCATGGTCTTTCCTTTTTCTTACAAGCTAAAACTCAACTCAATTAATCCTGAGTTTATAGCCAATATTATGCATCTTAGAAGGTGAAAAATGACTATTTCACCCTAAAAAAGGCTTAATCCATGAAAGGACCCCAGGAAGGCTGACGTACATCAGAGCCTGGAATACTTAATATTTGTTTGGAATTTCCGTCCACAGAAACGGCAGCGAGTACCCGTTTGCCATTGACCTTGGTTGAGTAAAGGACATAACGACCATTGGCAGCAAATGAAGGTGACTCATCGCTGCTGCCGTCAGTCAGTGCTTGTGCATCACCAGTGGCGAGATTCAGAATGTAAAGGCGATAAGCGCCGCCGATATTAGCGATATACGCTAAATACTTTCCATCTGGAGAAATGCGTGGAGAAGTGACAAAGCCTTGTTTGTAAGTAACCCTCTTTACCCCTTCAGCTTGTTCGCCATCCGCGCTCATTCGATAGATTTGTGGATTGCCACCGCGATCACTCGTGAAATAAATATAACGACCATCTGCTGAGTACTGTGGCTCAGTGTCGATGGTGCTACCGCGAGTGAGGCGGTGCAATCCAGTCCCATCAGCATTGATGCCGAAGATCTGGGTATTGCCATCTTTAGAAAGCGAGATGGCGAGTTTTTTGCCATTGGGTGACCAAGCTGGTGCACTGTTATTGCCCTTTTGATTCGAAAGAGAAATCCGACGGCCAGTAGCTAACTCATGTACATAGATGACAGGCTTACGATCTTCAAAAGAGACATAAGCTACTTTCTTGCCATCGGGTGACCATGATGGAGAGATAATTGGTTCGCCACTATTCATCGCATTGCGAATGTTCTGGCCATCTGCATCGGAGATGACGAGGCGATAACGTTTACCGTCTTTGATGACATAAGATAGGCGAGTTGAAAACACACCGCGCTCACCTAGCAATTTGAAGATGATGTCATCAGCAATTTTGTGGGCAGCAGCGCGCAGATTATCAGCACTGGAGTTGAGATTTAAGCCACCGAGGCTTTGTGACTTACGTACATCAAATAGTTTGTAGTTGATATCAAACTGAGTAGGGCCAGTTTGCACAACTGAGCCCACCACTAAAGCATCGGCACCACGAGCGGCCCAAGATTTGTAGTTTGGCGTGCCTTCATCGCCTTCAACCGCATTGCCGTTCTCAGTATTTTTAAAGTAACCGCTGCGAGCTAAGTCTTGGCGAATAATTTCAGTAACGCTAGTGGGTAATTTATTTTCATCTTTAAAGCGCATCACAGCGATGGGATAAAGCGATTGACCTACGCCAGTGATTTCAATACTCATTTGCGCAATTGCAGGCGTTGCCATGCTAATGCACAGTGCCACTATTGCTACGCCAAAAGAATTGAATCTCTGAATCAATTGCAGCATGCTTTAGTCCTTGGGTTTGAAGGTCAGCTTAACTTCACGTTGTGGAATCTTGCCATTGTCATCTTTTGGCAAGCTTTCTGCACGAGATAGGGCTAGTAGTACGGCACGATCCCAACTGGTATTACCACTGGAAGTTAAAACACTAGTACTTAAGATGGCGCCATCTGGGGCCAACACCACCTGAATGACTGCTGCAGGATTACCGCTGACTGATTCTGCATTAAACACAATCAAGGGCTTCACTTTTTTAATCACTTTATCGGTCCAGCCTGGAGGTGCATTGCCACCGCCTCCAACACCACTACCAACTGCACCACCACTACCGCCTTCTGCTCCTGCTGCTGCGCGTAATCGTGCCAGTTGATCGGCACGTACTTTCTCGGCTGCAGCATTGGCTTTAGTTTCAGCAGGTGATGGAGCTTTAGGGGCTTCCGCTTTTTTAGGCGGCTCTTCTTTTTTCGGTTTTTCTTTCTCCTTGGGTGGAGGAGGTTTGACCGCTTTAGGAGTCTCTTTCACCACTTCTTTTTTAGGAGGCTCTTTTTCTACTATCTTTTTCTTGACTGCGATATCAGCAGCCTCTTCTTTCACTACCGTTTTAAGTTCAGGCTCAGGTGGTATTTGCACTTGCGGTGCAGAATCCCATAACTCCACCTCAACCCCAGAAGGAGTGCTGTTATTCCAGCTAATCCCAATCACTAAAAAGGCCACTAGCCCTAAATGGACAATTAAAGAAAAAGTCAGGGCGCGTTTAGTGCTCTCTTCTTTCGTGAGTCGGCCACGCTTGAATGGAGAAGACGAGGATGGGAAAGTAGATGAGTTATTCATGGGCAAAAAGCGAGCCGAGAGACATTAGTCTTTTAGATCCTTATTGGCTCTTGACTGCAAGGCCAACCCGTTTCACACCATTTTCTTTTAGCTTGGACATTACTTCCATCACCGTCTCGTATTTAATGGATTTGTCTGCGGCAATCACAATTGGCTGATCAGCTGATTTTTCTGCTTGCGTTCTCGCAAAAGCGCCAAGCTCAAATTTGTTCAGAGTTTGGGTAGGATCACCCTCTTTACGCACGATGACGTTTTCATTGGCATCAATCGTTAGAAAAACAGGAGGTAATGCTTGTACCTTTGCGCCACCAACGGTAGGTAAATTGACAACGCCTGGATTGACCATGGGCGCGGTCACCATAAAGATCACCAGTAATACCAACATCACATCGATATACGGAACGACGTTGATATCGGACATTGCCCGACGTTTATTTTTGCGTAAAGAAGAGCCAGCCATAACTTATATTCTCTTTAGCGACCTGCAGTTTGACGCTGCAAGATATTGGTGAACTCTTCAATAAAAGTTTCAAAGCGAATGGAGAGGCGATCAACATCGGTAGCGCAGCGGTTATAAGCAACCACTGCTGGAATCGCTGCGAACAAACCAATCGCAGTTGCTACGAGTGCTTCAGCAATACCAGGTGCCACTGCAGCTAAGGTGGCATTTTGCACATTCGCTAAACCACGGAAGGCATGCATGATTCCCCATACGGTTCCAAAGAGGCCGATATAAGGAGATACAGAGCCAACCGAAGCTAAGAAAGGGAGGTTGGCCTCCAAAATATCCATCTCACGCTGGTAGGTCGCTTTCATGGCACGACGGGCAGCATCAATTTCACGAACTTTCATGAACTCTTGCATGCCAGCTTCGAAGATGTGCTCAAGAACAGCGTCACTGCGGGTATTACGCTGGGCTGACTCTAAAAGGGTATTGAGGTCCCCGCCAGACCAGAAGTCACGCTCAAAGCGTTCAGTATCACGTCTTACCCCCCGTAAAACAGCGGTTTTCTTGAAAATGATGGCCCAAGAGGCGACAGACATGCCCAGTAATAACAACATTACCAACTGGACTAATAGGCTGGCATTGAGTACCAGAGAGAGAAAGGAGAGGTCTTGTGTAGTGGTCATGGTGGATTTTGTATGATGTAGGTTGATTTTACTAAGTTAATTCACTCAGCAATCCAATTTCATCAGGATTATTACTATGTTTGACCGCCAAAACACTTTAGCCAAAACCGACCCCCAGCTGTGGGAAGCCATTCAGAAGGAAAATAAGCGCCAGGAAGACCATATTGAGCTTATTGCTTCTGAAAACTACGCCTCACCAGCAGTGATGCAGGCACAAGGCTCTCAGTTGACCAATAAGTATGCCGAAGGTTATCCGGGCAAGCGTTACTACGGTGGTTGTGAATTTGTAGATGTCGCTGAACAATTGGCGATTGATCGCGTAAAGGCGCTGTATGGTGCTGAGGCAGCAAACGTACAACCGCATTGCGGTGCATCTGCCAACCAAGCCGTGTTCTTGGCTTTCTTAAAACCAGGCGACACCTTTATGGGGATGAGTTTGGCTGAAGGCGGTCACTTGACTCACGGTATGGCTCTAAATATGAGTGGTAAGTGGTTCAACCCAATTTCCTATGGTCTCGATAAAAACGAAGCGATTGATTACGAGCAAATGGAGCGTTTAGCTCGTGAGCACAAACCTAAATTGATTATTGCTGGCGCATCTGCGTACTCTCTTGTGATCGACTGGGAGCGCATTGGTAAGTTGGCTAAAGAAGTCGGTGCCATTTTTATGGTGGATATGGCGCATTACTCTGGCTTGATTGCCGCTGGTGTTTATCCAAATCCAGTACCCCATGCTGACATCGTGACTTCTACAACGCATAAGAGCTTGCGCGGTCCTCGTGGCGGCATTATTTTGATGAAGGCTGAGCATGAGAAGGCCATTAACTCTGCTGTCTTCCCAGGCTTACAGGGTGGCCCTTTGATGCATGTGATTGCTGCTAAAGCAACGGCATTTAAAGAAGCGCAAGAGCCCAGCTTTATCGATTATCAAAAGCAAGTGATCGCTAATGCCAGAGCCTTGGCCGAGACCTTAATCTCACGTGGCCTACGAATTGTTTCTGGTGGCACTGATTCACATGTGATGTTGGTTGATTTACGCTCCAAGAAAATGACCGGTAAAGAGGCCGAGCGTATTTTGGGCGAAGCACACATTACTTGTAATAAAAACGGTATTCCAAATGATCCAGAAAAGCCAATGGTCACTAGCGGCATTCGTTTAGGTTCACCAGCAATGACAACGCGTGGCTTTAAAGAAGCAGAAGCAAGACAAGTTGGTAACTTTATTGCAGATGTTTTGGATAACCCAAATGATCCAGACAATATTACTAAGGTGCGCGCTCAAGTAGCTGAGCTTACTAAGCGTTTCCCAGTGTACGGTTAAGTTGTCATAGAAAAGAAAAGAGCCCTCATTGCGCTGCCCCTTTTGCCATAACGACGATACCCAGGTTTTAGATACTCGGGTATCAGACGAGGGCGATACCATTCGCCGCCGCCGCCGTTGTGCCAAATGCGATAAACGTTTTACGACTTATGAGCGTGTGGAGCTTGTTTTACCCGCCATCGTCAAGAAAAATGGCAGCCGAGTTGAGTACAGCCATGACAAGTTGGCAGGCTCATTGAAGTTGGCCCTGAGAAAGCGCCCAGTTTCATCGGACTCTGTAGATGAATCGATTGCCAGAATTGAAGAAAAACTTCTGAGCCTTGGTGAAAAAGAGATTCCGAGCGAACGCGTAGGCGAATTGGTAATGCGTGAACTCAAGCGCCTAGATAAAGTTGCCTACATTCGTTTTGCTTCGGTCTATCGAAGCTTTGCTGACATTGAGTCTTTTGAGAGTGCCCTGAAAGAGTTGAAGTAGCCTAACTTTCCCCCTAACAATTTTTACCTAAGTTATTAAACTCATGAGCAAAGTCTTGGTAACTGGTGGCGCTGGGTATATTGGATCACATACAGTAATACAACTGCTCAATGCTGGCCATCAAGTCATCAGTCTGGATAACTTGTGTAACTCTAGCCAAGGGGTGATTGGACGAATAGAAGAGCTTGCAGGAAAGCCAGTTCAATTTGTACAAGGCGATATTCGTGATCGAGAGGTTTTGAGAGCAGTCTTTGCACAATACTCTTGCAATGCCGTGATGCATTTTGCCGGTTTAAAGGCTGTTGAAGAATCGCAGACGCATCCTCTGAAGTATTACGATAACAATGTATCAGGCAGTGCGGTGCTGTTTGAAGAAATGATGAGAGCTGGTGTTAGTAAATTAATTTTTTCATCTTCAGCCACGGTGTACGGAAACCCAGACTCTGTTTGCTATAGTGAAACAACCCCCTTAAAGCCGATCAATGTCTACGGCAGAACGAAGTTGATGGTTGAGGATATTTTGCGGGATATTAAGCAGGCATATCCCCATTGGCAAATTGCTCTACTGAGATACTTTAATCCAGTGGGCGCTCATGAGTCAGGCCGCATTGGTGAAAACCCCTTTGGCACCCCCAATAATCTGATGCCTTATATTTCTCAAGTAGCGATAGGCAGACGGGAGAAGTTGATGGTCTACGGGGGTGATTATTCAACTCCAGATGGCACAGGTCTGCGTGACTATATCCATGTGGATGATCTAGCGCTAGGCCATCTAGCCGCCCTCAATTTTTTAAACGAAGACCATTCTTTGCTGACCTTAAATTTGGGATCAGGCCAGCCTTATAGCGTTTTGGAGATGATCACTTCTTTTGAAAAAGCATCTGGCATCAAAATTCCATATGAAGTTGTAGCTCGTAGATTGGGAGATTTACAGGAATACTATGCTGATCCTCGTTTAGCCAAATCGGTTTTGGGTTGGGAAGCAAAACTAGGAATTGATCGCATGTGTGCCGATGCATGGCGCTGGCAAAAACAAAATCCCCATGGATATGATTCTTCTTAAAAAGAAAAAGGACTGCAATGCAGTCCTTTTTTGTTAAGCGGAATAATTTACTTCAACACAGCAAAGATAGAGGCGGTAATAGCTTCAACATTGCCAGTACCATTTACTTTTCGATAGGCTGGCGCTTTTACTTTATCGCTAGGACTTCCTTGTACTGCCCATGAAGAGTAATACTCAACTAATGGACGGGTTTGTGCATCATAAACCTGCAAGCGCTTACGAACAGTTTCTTCTTTGTCGTCATCACGCTGAATCAAAGGGTCACCAGTCACATCATCTTTGCCGGCAACCTTTGGCGGGTTGAACTTGATGTGATAGGTTCGGCCTGAGGCTGGATCGACGCGGCGACCGCTCATGCGATCAATGATGGCATCAAAGGGCACATCGATTTCTAAAACGTAATCGATTGGTACACCAGCATCTTTCATCGCTTGTGCTTGAGGAATCGTTCTGGGGAAGCCATCAAATAAATACCCTTTACTGCAATCGGGTTGAGTCAAGCGATCTTTAACAAGACCAATGATGATGTCGTCAGAGACTAAGCCACCGGAATCCATAATTTTTTTAGCAGCAATACCCAGTTCAGTTCCAGCTTTTACAGCTGCGCGCAACATATCGCCTGTAGAAATTTGTGGGATCGCAAATTTTTCGCAAATAAACTGAGCTTGCGTGCCTTTTCCAGCACCTGGTGCTCCGAGCAGAATTAAGCGCATTGTTTTCCCCTTAGAAGATTTGTCATTGTCCCGTAATTTGTCGGGATCTTTTATAGCTAATGACTAGGATTATCCCCAAGAAACCCCAATCCATGTATGGCAGGGCTATTTGCCCAGTAGCTTGCGTACCCGTTCTAGGTCTTCTGGAGTGTCTACTCCTGCTGGGGGAGCCTCTGCGGCGGCATGGACTGCAATTCGATAGCCATTCCATAGGGCGCGGAGTTGCTCCAATGCTTCCGCTTGTTCAGGAGGTGCTGGCTCTAGTTTGCTGTAGGCCTGTAAAAAATCAGCCCGGTAGGCATAAATACCCAAATGGCGCAGATACTCCGTTTTTTGTATAACTTGGGCATCTCTCAGAAACGGAATAACCGATCTAGAAAAATACATAGCTTCGTTAGCATAATTGAGAACCACCTTAACGACATTCGGATTATCAATCTCCGATTTTTCAGTAATGGGTACAGCCACAGTCGAAATCGCACACTGCGCGTGATCAGCCAAAGTCTGTGCAACTTGATTAATTAGGGCCGATGGAATGAGAGGTTCATCCCCTTGAACATTCACGACTAAGGTGTTGCCTGCTAACTTGAGGAGCTGTGCAACTTCCGCAATACGATCGGTACCCGTAGGATGATCAGCACTTGTTAGCAAGCATTCAATCCCGTGCTCATTGCAGACGGCCTGTATTTCAGGAGAGTCAGTTGCAACAACAACTCTTTGTGCATTCGATTCTTTAGCACGTTCTGCTACCCAAATGACCATCGGCTTGCCACCAATATCTGCCAGTGGCTTGCGCGGCAATCTGCTCGAACCCAGCCTTGCTGGAATGACAACCAAAAATTCTGGGATTTTATCGGCGCTCATGCAAGAAGATGATTGAGGATAACTTAAAGAATTTCATCTGCGCTAAGAGCGCGCGCTTCATCTACCAGCATGACAGGTACGTCATCGCGAATAGGGTAGGCCAGGCGATCGGCTTTGCAAATTAATTCATGTTTATTGGCATCCAAATGCAAAGGGCTTTTGCATAAAGGGCAAACCAAAATTTCGAGAAGGCGTTTATCCATGATTTTCTAAATTAAAAATAACGATAGAAAGATTCAAATATCGAGTTAAATATCTTTTGCTAAGTGTAGTACTTAAGTGTAGCTCTTAAATAGGTACTTATAAGGTGTAACGGTGGGGATCGGGTCTTTGTAGAATCGATTGCACCCAGTCTAGCAAGTTATCTGGGAGTTCTAAATTGAGGGGGACTACCCAAATTCGCTCATCGCTAATCAAGGTGCATTTAACGGCATCTTTTTCAGTTATCAGAATGCATTGTGCAGAAATGCCTGCAAAAAACTCTGGCGTGTAATGTGCGTGATCTGGCAGCCCAATGCATTTGCTAGTAATGCCCTGTTTTTGTAGGGCCGTGAAAAAGCGCTGTGGGTTGCCGAGACCAGCAACAGCAGTCATTTTTTCTGGCAAAAATTGGCCTGCAATTTGTGCCAGTGTTTGAGTACTGGCATTGTTGATCAGTTGATACGGCGTACCTAAGCTACCCACTAGGGTGAAAGCTCGTCGTCCCTTGAAATACTCGTCTTGCAATCCAAGCTTTTTTGTATTCAATGGCTCTGTAAATAGGGTGGCATCTCGCTCCCGACTAGCAGGTTCACGAAGTGGTCCAGCTGGCAATAAAAAAGCATTGCCATCGCCACGACCATCGCGCACAACAAATTCGATATCACGCCCGCCCTCACGAGCAGGCCAGCGAGATAAACTGCTGTGCTGCAAGCCATCATCACTAATAATCACGTTCACATCAGGGGAATGCTTTAGTAGGGCCGCAATACTTTGGCGACGTTTTGGAAATACCCAAAGTGGAAATTGATCATGGGTACGTTTTGCAATCAGTACAGGTTCATCACCAACTAATGCTGGATCAGAATCGGCATGAACTTGCAAAGGTGATATGAGTGATGAAGATTCATAACCCCTACTGATAATTCCAGGCTTCCATCCTTGCGTTGATAAGCCTTGGGCAAGCGCAATCACAATTGGAGTCTTGCCTGTGCCACCTACTCGCAAGTTACCCACAATGATGACTGGTACTGGAGCGGATTGATCGTTGCCAAGGCCTACATCCGCAATCATTTTGCGCACCCGTAACACTAAGCCGTAGATCCAAGATAAGGGCCATAGCACTAGCGCAGTAGGGCCACGTCTTTCCCAAAACTTGGGGGCTTTACGGAATAAGGAAAGTGACATGAAGTAAGCGATACCCCTTTTTATTTTGACTTACTTCTTGGTTTGACTGCTAAACACAATGTTGGAGAGCTTGGCATCACGAGCAGCCTCAAGAGCGCTCATGACCGCTTGATGGGGTGCTTTCGCATCAGCATCAATATTGACTTGTACATTACTAGCGCTATCTTTTGAGACCCCATTTTGATTGCTCAGTTGAATGAGTGCACCAGTAAGTTGTGAGCGATCGACTACTTTGCCATTGATGGCAAAACGTCCATCACTACTGACGGCGATATGTACTTGTTTGTTATCTACTTGGCTTTCGCTACCATTAGCGCTTGGCAAGGTAATAGCTAATTCTTGATAGCGTGTGAAGGTAGTTGAGATCATTAAAAAGATCAGCACTACCAACAACACATCAATGAAAGGGATGAGATTGATTTCTGGTTCTGCAGAGGCCGTTGATGTCCCAAGAGAAAACCCTCTCTTAGATTGTGAGTGCAAACTTAACCAGCTCATTGGGCCGTATCAGTTGGGTACAGTTTTTTAAATAACTGGCGTGTAAATTCTTCACACTCACGTTGACGTTGATTTGCAATCGCTTTCAATGCTCGCCATGCCGCTAAAGCGGGGATGGCAATGAGTAAACCAAATGCCGTGTTGTACAGCGCAACTGAAATGCCATGTGCTAATTGCTGAGGGTTGCCAGCACCATTGATGGCTCCTTGACTGCCAAAGATTTCGATCATGCCAACCACGGTGCCAAATAGGCCCAATAAAGGCGCAATCGTCGCAATCGTCGCCAAGATTCCTAGATAGCGATCTAATTTAAACCAAGTCATTTGAGCAACCGCTTGCAACTCTTCCAATGCGGCATCAGATGAGCAGCCATTGGCTTTTTCTCTCAAAACGCAGGCAAGTAGCGGGCTGGCTGGAGAAAGCTGCGCAAGGGCGCTAATCTGCTCGTCAGCAAGGCTTTTTTGGCCAAGCAACTGATTGGAAAGGCCAAAAGCAGTTTCTAGACTATCTTTTGGAAATATGTAAATTTGGCGCAAATACCAGCTACGTTCCAAAACAATCGCCAGGCCAATAATGGAGATGATTAAAAGAGGCCAAATGGGCCATCCAGCGGATAGTAAGATTGAGTACATAAGCTCAGTACTTTAGCTGAATTAAAAAGCCCCTTTCGGAAAGCTAGCCTGTGGATAACTCTGTGCAAAACTTTTTTGAAAATTGCTTGTAAGTCTTTGATTGATGGTAAAACGGGTAGGAAAGGCCCTAAAATGCGTATTTAAGACCTTGAAAATAAGCCATATAAATCAATGACTTATTTTTTTACTGTTGGATTTATGAGACGTTTTGGGTCAGTAATTACTTACTTTTAGCTACTAGACCTAGAGCCAATATGCTTCTGTGGATATTTATCGCCGTCTAAGCCAGATGGCATTGTGAATAAAGAGAAAAAATGTCGGAAATACCAAGGGAAATTCTCAGTGTTGGCGATCTAAACCGCGCCATTGCTCAATCTTTGGAGGATCGCTTCGATACCGTTTGGGTTAGCGGGGAGATTTCGAACTTTAAAGCCTACGACAGTGGGCATTGGTATTTCTCGCTCAAGGATGAAGAAGGGCAAATTCGGTGCGTAATGTTCCGCAGCCGAAATGGCCAGGTGGGCTTTATGCCCCAATCTGGCGATTTGGTCGAAGTAAGCGCGAACTTAGGAATGTATGTTCCTAGGGGCGATATTCAACTCACCATTCAAACCTTACGTCGCGCTGGCATGGGCGGTTTATATGAAGCTTTTTTAAAGCTCAAAGCCAAGCTTGCAAAAGAAGGTCTATTTGATGAAGAGCGCAAACGTGAGATTCCCACTCACCCAAGATCGATCGGCATTATTACTTCACCACAAGCTGCTGCATTAAAAGATGTCTTAAGTACTTTAGCGAGACGCGCTCCACATATTCCGATTGTGATTTACCCAACCTTAGTACAAGGTCCTGATGCACCCGCTGGAATCATTGCTGCCCTCAAAGCTGCTAATCAAGAAAGCGCAGAAAATGCAGTTGATGTAATTTTGCTTGTACGTGGTGGTGGCAGCATTGAAGACCTTTGGGCATTTAATGATGAGCAGCTAGCTTATGCAATTGCACAATCGAATATTCCGGTGGTGAGTGGCGTGGGCCACGAAACCGATTTTACGATTGCAGATTTTGTAGCAGACTTGCGAGCACCAACACCGACCGGGGCTGCAGAGCTCGCGGCGCCTCGTAAAGATCAACTCTTGCAAGAGCTAAGCGCTATCAAACAAGCACTCTTACAGCGTGTTAGTCAGCGTGTAGAGCGTGAAGCACAAACCTTAGATCAGTTGGCACTCCGGCTCAGTCATGCTTTACCAAACCCTGATCGTATGCGTGAGCAAATCAACAGTTGGCAGCAGCGCTTGAGTCAAGCCTGGTTAGTACGTATGGAAAATTGGAAACGCAATCAATCGCATTACCAATTGCAATTAGAAATGCTCAACCCGCAAAGAACTCTAGAGCGTGGCTATGCAGTCCTTCTGAGTAAGGAAGCAAATCAACTATATGCGGTGCGTAAGCCAAATGAGCTCAATACAGAAAATGCCTTTCAGATTCGTTTGGCTGAGGGGCAGGCAGATGTACAATTTTCAAAAGTAGATCCAATGGAAAGCAAATGAGATGTATCGATTATTAGTTAAGCTGATCACATTGATCAGCGTATCTTGCGCTCTAGTAATGCTTTCTGGTTGTCCGAGCAGTGGTTCAGGCAATGACACTGTGATCAATGGCGCCGTAAGTACTGGAGGAAGTTCGCCTCCCCAAGCGATTGGCGGCGCCACAGTGCTGATTTATCAAGTTCAAGCCGGAGTGTCAAAGTTGGTAACCCAAACTACTTCTGACGGCGCTGGAAATTTCTCGGTAAAGGTAGCAAGTAATTCGGCGAACACTACCACTAACCCTATCCTTTACTATGCTGTGGCTAGTAAATCTCCTAGTGTGCAACTCATGGCTAGTTTGGGAACTGGCCCCATATCAGCAGTACGTATTAATGAGCTCACTACCGTGGCATCTGCATACGCATTTGCACAATTTTTTGCAAATGATTACTCTATTGCTGGTAGTGCTGTGCCATTAAGCATTGCCGCAGGCATGGCAGAAAATTTAGTTTCAGCACTATCAGGTACAGCTTCAACAGTTATTCAAACATCACCTAATGGATTTGAAACGAATACCTGGAGTGCTCTTGGCACCTTAGGCAATGTCTTAGCCTCTTGCACTCAGGGCATATCGAATGCATGTACTAATTTATTTGCTTTAAGTACTTCTACAAATGGGCTCACCCCAACGACCACTTTGCAAGCGATAGTCAACATCGCTTTAAATCCTGCTGCCAATGTCAGTGGCATTTATAACCTAGGAAGTGCTGTTACCAGTTATAGCCCCGCGTTAACTGGCGGCCAGGGACCTAGTTCAACAGCGCCTCTGCAAAAACTGGACGCTTGGACAATGGCGGTCAAAGTAAACAACAGTGGCAATGCTAGTTGCCCTTTTGGCGGCCCTGCTAATGTGGCATTTGATGTTAATGGCTATGCCTGGATTAATAATAATGTCGTGCAGGGAACACCCAATTCTGCAAATTGTTTAATTGTTCTAAAGCCTAATGGTCAGCCGGCTAATGGCATCTCTAATACTCCCGCTTCACCGATTACTGGCGGCGGTATTTTGGGATCGGGATTTGGAGTCGCGATTGATAAGCTCGGGTACATTTGGTCAGGTAGTTTTGGCTGGGGAAATAGTGTGCCAACGAGTGGCATCGTTGCAAAACTTTCTTCTCTTGGAGTGCCCATTTCTTCTGCTAGTGGTTACACCTCTGGATTATTAAGAGTGCAAGGTGTTGCGGTCGATCAATCGAATAATGTGTGGATGGCGAGCTATGGTAATAACGCTGTCGTTGTTTATCCCAACCAAACTACCACCCCACTTACTTATGTTGATAGCAATATAGAGCCTTTTGGTATGGCAATTACTAGCGATGGTTATGCATGGGTCACTTATACCGGGTCAAATACTGTTTCTAAATTGCGCTTTACCAGTGGTGTGGTTTCTAAATTATTTACCGTAACCTTACCCACTGGTAGTAGCCCAAAGGGTGTAGCCGTAGATTCATTAGGCAATGCTTGGGTTGCGGCGGGTAAGAGTTCGACAGTTTATGCAATCAACTCCAGCGGCACGATCGTGGGAACTTATACCGGACAAGGCATCAATGGTCCCTGGGGCATTTCATTAGATGCCAAAGGAAATGTTTGGGTCTCTAATTTTGGCGGCGATTTAGCGAGTGCTCGCTACAGCATTGTGAAATTGTGTGGCGCAACCTCAAACTGTCCATATGGCGTGGCGATGGGAACTGCGATCACGCCAAGTACTGGCTATACCTTGCCTTCAAATGGAAATCAGGTCTTACTCAACTCTGGGCAACCCTTATATGGAACGGGCGCACCACCATCCTATTTGCCTTTAATGCGTTTGACTTCTGTCAATGCCGATATGGCCGGAAATATTTGGGCAGCGAATAACTGGAAACCCTCCGGAATAAACGATCTGACCACAAATCCTGGCGGTGACGGTATGGTGATATTTGTGGGAGTTGCAGCGCCAACGAAAGCGCCTAGTTTAGGCCCTGCAGTTTCACCTTAGTGGATCATGCAGTAAATGACTTAAAAAATATTCGGCTCTATTTCTAGGCTCACGCCAAACTCTTTGCGCACTTGGTCTTGAATGCATTTTGCAAGACCTAAAATATCTTGGGCTGTACCATTACCGTGATTGACTAAGACTAAGGCTTGGTTTTCATAGACGCCGACTTCACCCATACGTCGGCCCTTAAAGCCACACTGATCAATTAACCAACCAGCAGCAAGCTTGCGCTTACCAGGGGCATCTGGATAAGACACTAAGCCCACATGTTTTTTAAGCAAGGTCTCATATTGCTCATTGGCTATGACCGGGTTCTGAAAGAAGCTGCCTGCATTACCTATGACTTTAGGGTCTGGTAATTTATGTGTACGAATTTTGCACACCGCTAGAAAGATTTCTTCTGGGCTGGGATTGGGGTTACCAATAAATTGTTTTGCTAGATCTGCGTAATGAACACGTGCTTGCCAAGTTTTCGGAATTCTAAAGACGACCTTTGTCACAATAAAGCGATGGGGATTTTGCTTGAAGTAGCTATCGCGATAGGCAAATTGGCAGGCTACATTTGCTAGGGTGACAAAGGCATTTTCTTGCACATCAAAAGCGTCAATGTGATCAATGTACTCGCCAAGCTCTACTCCATATGCACCAATATTTTGAATGGGTGCTGCTCCCACAGTTCCCGGAATGAGCGCTAAATTTTCAAGGCCAGGTAAATTGTTCTCTAAAGTCCAGGCTACAAACTCATGCCAGTTCACACCAGCACCAACTGATATCAAGGTAAAACTGTCATCAGTAGCAATTACTTCACAGCCATTGATATTGATCAGCAAGGTCGCACCTGATAACACTTCGGGCAAGATGACATTGCTTCCTCCCCCTAATACTCGCCACTGCAGACCCTTTTCCAAAATACTATTCATTACTGCAGGGATTTGATGTGACTCAGTGATCTCAAAAGCAATATCCGCTACTGATGCCAGGCCAAAGGTATTACGGTCCTTCAGGCTTAAATTGGGCATCAATTTTGCTTGGATGGGCGTATTGTGAGGGGAGTTCATGCCACAATCTTATTCGGAAATGGGTTTTTGACACTCTTTCTGTAAGAATGGCTTCAAAATACTTTAATTGTTAGGCTAGATGCCATTGGCTAGCGCGGCAATGGATTAATTAATAAGGAGTAGATATGCCCTCATTTGACGTTGTTTGCGAACCCGATATGGTTGAGCTCAAAAATGCGATTGAACAATCGAATAAAGAGATTAGCAATCGTTTTGACTTCAAAGGCTCAGATAGCCGAGTAGAGCAAAAAGATGAAACGCTCATTTTGTACGGTGATGATGATTTTAAATTAGGTCAAGTGCGTGATGTACTTTTTGGAAAGATGGCTAAGCGTAATGTCGACGTACGTTACCTTAAGGACGACAAAAAAGAGACTATCGGCAGTGATAAGCGCAAACAAACTATGAAGATTCAGAAGGGCATTACTCAAGATTTAGCTAAAAAAGTAGTGCGTATCATTAAAGATAGCAAGGTCAAAGTACAGGCCAGTATTCAAGGGGATGCCGTGCGCGTGACTGGTGGTAAGCGCGATGACTTGCAAGAAACGATGGCCCTGCTGAAAAAGGAAGTAAGCGAAGCTCCATTGGGCTTTAATAATTTCCGTGACTAAGGCTCCCGGCAAAGAAGTTAGTGCGATAGCCCCAGCAAGCCAAGAGGCCATTGAGCACTTTTGTGATGCTTGCTGGCTAGAAGATGGGCTAGCGCAAAATAGTCTATCTGCCTACCGCAGAGATTTATTGCTCTTAGCCCAGTGGCTCTATAAAAATACTGGCTCTGATCTTTATGGGGTTACTGAAAAAGATCTCACCGCCTATATTGCCCATCGTCGTGCTGATAAAGCCACAACCGCCAATCGACGTTTAACCGTTTTCAAGCGTTTTTATCGCCACGCATTACGAATCAATTTGGTGAAGAACGACCCCTGTATCGGTTTGCGTGCTGCTAAGCAAGCATTGCGTTTTCCTAAAACGCTCAGTGAAGATCAAGTAACCGCTTTACTGAATGCGCCTGATATTGAAACACCTTTGGGGTTGCGTGATCGCACCATGCTCGAATTAATGTATGCCAGTGGTTTACGCGTTTCAGAAATTGTTTCTCTTAAAACCGTAGCGCTGGGTTTGAACGAAGGGGTTGTCAGAGTGGTGAATGGTAAAGGTGGAAAAGAGCGTTTAGTGCCATTTGGTGGTGAAGCAGGGCAGTGGTTAAGAAGGTATTTGGCTGATGCGCGTACTCCTTTGCTTGAAGGCAAAACTACCGATGCTGTTTTTGTAGGACGACACACTGGAACTGGTTTAACGAGGCAGGCTTTTTGGGCCTTGATCAAGCGCTATGCAACCGTAGCCAATATAGCAGTCGCACTGTCCCCGCATACTCTGCGTCATGCCTTTGCAACCCATTTACTCAATCATGGCGCCGATCTGCGGGTAGTTCAGCTTCTCTTGGGTCATGCCGATATCTCTACCACCCAGATCTATACCCATGTGGCTAGAGAGCGCCTTAAATCCATTCATCAGCAGCATCATCCAAGGGGCTCCTAAGTCCTTGTTCATAAGTGTTTAAGATAGCGGTATGACTTTTAGCCCAGATATCCTTTTAATTCCGCTTGCCTACTTGATTGGCTCGATTTCCTTTGCGGTGGTGGTGAGTAAATGTATGCGCCTACCCGATCCCCATACTTATGGTTCGGGTAATCCGGGCGCTACCAATGTATTGCGAACGGGTAATAAATTGGCTGCTGTGCTGACCTTAATTGGTGATGCACTCAAAGGCTACTTTGCAGTGATGTTGGCCAGAGTCCTCTTGGGTGATGAATCACTTACTTCTACTTTGAGCTCTTGGGTTTTATGCGGTGTAGTACTTGCAGTATTTTTAGGACACTTATTTCCCATCTTCCATGGCTTTAAAGGCGGCAAAGGCGTTGCTACAGCTTGTGGCATTTTGTTTGGTGTGAATTGGATATTAGGACTTGCCACTTTAAGTACTTGGATCATAGTGGCGATGTTTATGCGCTATTCATCTTTGGCTGCAATCGCTGCTGCCGTCTTTGGTCCGATCTATTTTGTGTTCTTGTTTGGCTTTCAGCCAATGGGAATTGCCTTGCTCATCGTTTGCCTATTACTCATTTGGCGTCATCGCAGCAATATTCATAATTTACTTAATGGCACTGAAAGCCGCATTGGATCAAAGAAAAACTCATCATGACGATTGCTTACTACTGTGTTCTCTTTATGGGCTTATTGCCTATCGTAGCTGCTGGCATTGCTAAAAAAGGCTTTGATGGTTACGACAATGGTGCGCCAAGAGAGTGGCTTGCCAAGCAAACGGGATTTAGAGCAAGAGCGAATGCTGCTCAAGCCAATCTATTTGAATCCCTACCTTTTTTCTTTGCCGCAGTCATTATTGCTTCAATCGCCAATGCACCACAAGCTAGGATTGATTTACTGGCCATCGGATTTGTGATTTGCAGAATTGCCTTTCTCATTTGCTATATCGCTAATTGGTCAACTACCCGATCGATCGTCTGGCTCTTTGGCATTATTTGCGTAGTGGCGATGTTCTTTCAGATATAAGTCTTTAAAATTAGTTTGCTCTACGATATTAGTGGTCTTGCAATCTATTCCATAGGGCACACCGATAATTGACTTGCGAATGCGATGTTTTGGACTCAACTATTAAGTTATATATTTATATAATACTTGAAACTTAGAAAATTGTGTGTTATATTTTTATATAACTTATAGGAGTGGGAAATGCAGACAAATTTGAGAAAAGTAGGTGGTTCAGTGATGATGGCGGTTTCGCCCGCATTTCTAGAGGAGCTTAAGATTAATTCGGGTTCAATAGTCGATGTTGCGCTGCTAGAAGGTCGCTTAGTAGTGAAGCCTATCACCAAGCCTAAATATAAATTAACTGATTTATTAGCAAAGTGCGATGCGAAAGCCAAAATGCCTAAAGAAGATAAGCAGTGGCTTGAGCTTCCTCCAACTGGCAATGAAATCTTGTAATGAATCGAGGCGACATTTATTTAGTTTCAATGGATCCCGCTTCCGGTCATGAGCAAAAGGGCATGCGTCCTGTGCTTGTCGTTTCGCCAGGACCCTTTAATAAGTTAACTAAGACGCCTATAGTGGTGCCTATCACAACAGGTGGAAATTTTGCAAGGGTAGCAGGTTTTACTGTTGAATTAGTAAGTGCTAAAACAGTAGGTGTGGCACGCTGCGATCAACCCAGGGCAATGGACTTGGTGGCACGAAAAGCTAAAAAACTAGAGAGTGTTTCGGCTAATGTGATGGATGAAGTATTGGCAAAATTAGCCACATTGATTTCATAGATTTTTTTAAAAGCTGCAGATGTTGTTTTAAATACCCATAAAAATCCTGCCTTTGGTTCGCAGTTCAAGGACCTGATTGCTTTGATTTAACATCAGGATGTGAAGCTGATTTGACTGAGCTTTGATCTACAAACAGAAAGAATTTATGCCGTCTCCTAAATTACCCATAAAAAAGCCAGCAGTAAAGAAGGTGGCTAGCAAAAAAGATGAAGCTGGCACACCTTTATCAGTCATCATTCGTCGCCGTATTGAGGCACAAAAAGCACGCTTTCATGCGAATGACAATATTTCTCAATTTATTAAACCCGGTGAACTTGAAGGTTTAGTAGATGAGGTTGCAGAAAAAATGCAAGCCGTTTTAGAGAGTTTGGTCATTGATACTAAAAATGATCACAACACTAAAAATACTAGTCAGCGCGTAGCGAAGATGTATGTCCAAGAGGTATTTAATGGTCGCTACGTAGAGCAGCCCACCCTAACCAAGTTTCCGAACGTGAGTCGCTTAAATGAGCTCATGATTATTGGACCAATCACTGTGCGTAGTGCTTGCTCCCATCACCTTTGCCCCATCATGGGCCGCATTTGGATTGGGGTTTTGCCAGATCAGAAATCTGCTTTGATTGGGCTTTCTAAATATTCTCGATTGACTGAATGGGTCATGTGCAGACCCCAGATTCAGGAAGAGGCCGTAGTGGAATTGGCCGATATGCTCGAGAAAAAGATCAAGCCCATTGGCGTAGCGATTGTGATGGATGCAGATCACTTCTGTATGCAATGGCGCGGCGTGAAGGATCGTGACTCGAAGATGATCAATAGCGTAATGCGTGGTGCCTTCTTAAAAGACCCAAACCTGCGCCGTGAGTTTCTGTCTTTGATTGAGCGAAAATAGGCGCGTGAAAAAACTCTTACTCTTGGCGGCAGTCCTTATGATGGGCTGCTCCGTAGGACCCAAGGTAAGAAATTTTCAGGCTATTGCTGAGGACCCAGTAGAGTCCCCCTTTTTCTTTGTCCCACCTTTAAATCTGAGTGACTACAAGGATCGCACTTGGATACTCTTAGCAGAATCTGCCAATAAGAATTGGTTTTATGATCCCTACACTTTGAATGAAGATGAAGATGGCGTAGTCACTTTTGATTCTTTTAATGTACCTAGTGAGAAAAATACCTTAGACCAATTTAATGCCACGATGGTTGGTCCTTATCGTCAGAAGATCGACTGCTTTGGTAATAACCAGTGGTCAGAAACTTTCTATACAGAAAAAATCATCCAAAAAAATCCTTTAGTAGGGCAGTCTAAGCCCATTCATGGGAGTGGCTGGGTCAAGATTGCCCCTAGAACGGCAATGGCCTACATTCGCACTCGGCTTTGTGGCAGAAAATTCATAGATGATCAAAACATCAATTATTTTTTGTATCAAGATGGCTTAATTCCAATCGTCAAGGTAGCAACTAAGCTAGCCACTAGAGAATCAACAGCCGCCAAAGACCCCTCAGATAAGGCTGCTCAGGGGAAGATGGATGATGCTGTAAAGGCACCTAGTTTTTATGATGTGGTGAATAATCAAGTAACTATCATTGACGCAAAGAAAAATATTCGTGAGATGAAAATTGCCTCTTATGCATTAGATAAAGACCTATCTAAAAAACAAGATTATGTCTTTACTGCTGATTGTCAAAATGTGACTTATGGCTTTAGTGAACAAAAATCAGGATCAATTCCAAAACAAGCATTGGGAGAAAAAGACACTTTCTCTGCAGTGGCATTTGATCGTGCCTGCGGGGCTCACGGCTCTTATGTAAAGCTAGTTAACCAAGGCCGCTAAAACATGCACATGTTGATGCAATTGTTTTTTAGAGTTTCTTGTGTAACGTTGCTCTGTTTCTTGGTAGTCTCTTGCGCTAGCTTTCCAACCGTGAATGATGACCCTAGTAAAAATAACAAGGTGACCTACAACAAGGATATGAAAGACTGTAAAGAAGACTATCCAGAAGTTGGCTCTGGCGTCCATATCAAGCAGTGGATCTCTTGTATGAATATGAAGGGCTGGAAATAATTTTTTACATTGCAACTTGCTGCATGAGAACAATTCTCAACTAAAAAGCAATATAAATCATAGAGTTAGAGTAAGGCTAGATGGAATACATTTTCCCCTCTATGATGCCTTCTAGTGATTAATAGTTGTTTTTTAAATATTCTTATCCCCTGGAGAACCCATGAAAAATAGTCGTCGCCAATTTATGATTTTGTCTGCTGCTGGTGCCTGCACTTTGGCATTGAACGGTAAAGTTCAAGCCCAAGCAATGCTTACTGAAGCTGACCCACAAGCAAAGGCTCTGCAGTATGTTGCAGTCTCTAAAGTCGCTGGCAAGAATTGTGCTAATTGCGCTCTCTACCAAGGCAAACCAGATTCTGCCGCGGGTGGCTGCTCTTTGTTTGCTGGTAAGCAAGTGGCTGCTAAAGGTCATTGCAGTGCTTGGGCCAAGAAAGCTTAATGATTACTTGGTAGTAAATCAATTCATCAAAAGCCACCTGCGGGTGGCTTTTGATTTAGTAGGTCGCTCAACTGGTCAACGATGAAAGCTGGGCTAAAAAACCAATGATCCGACACTACCCTTTCTACTTTGGCAGAAATGGATGATTTGGTCTTATTGATTTTGCTTTGGGCAGCTGAGCTTAACTTGACTGATGAGCGCTACCCTGATAAACCTAAAAAATAATGCACAAACCTACTTACTTAATTTTTCCAGCCGCAATAGAGGCTTTGCAGTCTCCAATAGAGTAGTTCTGAAACTTGCCAGCATTCTCTTTTTGAATGGACTGACCGCATTCTAAAAGAGAATTGCGCAAGTGAATTTTAGGGATAGTTCCTGTTGTCATGAATGAGCTCCAATAAAAGATTGTTTGCCATGCCCCCGATGAGAGGAGCTTGCTACTAAGGTTTAGTAGACCTCATTTTGAGCTCTACTGGTGTGCAATGGTAGATTTTAATTAATTTAAGTAAGACCATTATCAAATGGATAAACCTCCTTTAGTCTCATCCTTTTGATCTAATGAGGCTTTTTGTACAAGACCCTCTGTTTAGATGGCTTAGATTGGGCTCAAGGGCATAAGGACTTTTGAGCCTTTTACAATGTAAAATCACCTTTTACTAATAAAACATATTCAAAAACTGATGTTTTTAAGTCTTTTTGTTCACAGTATTCAGGAACCCTGTTAATGACCTTGCTAAATCCAGTGATTCTTTGTGGGGGTTCAGGTACAAGGTTATGGCCACTATCAAGAGCAGGCTTTCCAAAGCAATTTTTGGCTCTGTCTGGCGATGGCTCTGGAAAAACGCTCTTTCAGCTTGCGGTCGAGCGTTTAAATAGTATTGGCAAAGAGAGTAAGAGCGGCGTTTCTCAAATTCAGATTGGCCAAACTCTAGTGGTTACCAATGAAGAGCATCGATTTTTGGTTTTAGATCAATTACGTGAAATGCCTAGTATTTCAGCAACTTTATTGTTAGAGCCCTCTGGCCGTAATACTGCCCCTGCACTCACACTGGCAGCCTTGTATGCAAAAGAACAAAACATCCAAAGTCAGGATGACCCCATTTTAGTAATAACTCCTGCCGATCAAACCATCCAAAATGCACAGGCCTTCACCTTGGCTTTGCAAAGCGCTATTCAATCTGTCGAATCTGATGTTGATGTAAAAACGATTGCTGTTTTAGGTATTACACCTACAAGTCCGCAAACAGGGTACGGCTATATTAAGCGGACCGGCAGTAAGGGGGTCAATAACGATTTTGCAGTCGATCAGTTCGCAGAAAAACCTGATGCTAAAACCGCTCAAGCTTATCTAGAAAACGGAAATTATTTTTGGAATAGCGGTATGTTTGTCTTGCGAGCAAGTACTTGGCTTACCGCACTTCAAGAGTTTCGTTCAGATATTTTTGGCGCAACACAGACTGCTTGGCTTTCAAGAAAAGAAGATCAATCCGGTGATGTTCAATTTCTTCGCCCAGATAAGACAATCTTTGAAAGCATTCCCTCTGAGTCTATCGACTATGCAGTCATCGAAAAATGCTCATCGAGCCAGTTTTCGATCAAGATGATTGAGCTTGATGCTGGTTGGAATGATTTAGGCGCTTGGGACGCTGTTTGGCAAGTTGGACAAAAAGACGAGTGCGGCAATGTTATTACTGGCGATGTCATGCTCAGCGATACTCATAATTCTCTAATCTATTCAAGTGACTGCTTGCTTGCAGCTGTTGGGGTAGATAATTTAATTATTATTCAGACTGCAGATGCTGTACTAGTAGCTGATCGCTCAAAAAGTCAAGATGTCAAAGCCATCGTCAATCAACTAGAAAAACAAAAACGCGAAGAGAAAAGTCTTCACCGTAAGGTTTCCAGACCTTGGGGTTGGTATGACAGTATTGACGAGGGGGAGCGTTTTAAAGTCAAGCGGATTCAGGTCAAGCCTGGACAGAGCCTTTCCTTGCAAATGCACCACCACCGCGCTGAGCATTGGATAGTGGTTAAGGGGGTCGCAGAAATTACCAACGGTGACACAGTATTGGTTCTGACTGAAAACCAGAGCACCTATATTCCCAAAGGACAAACGCACCGCTTGGCTAATCGAGGTAGTACGCCCTTAGAGATTATCGAGGTTCAGTCTGGCAGCTATCTGGGTGAAGACGATATCGTCCGTTTTGAAGATACTTATGGACGTAGCTAAATAATGTCTCAACGCACTGCGCTCATTTTTGGGGTTAGCGGCCAAGATGGAAGCTATTTGGCCCAATTACTTCTTAGTAAAGGTTATGACGTTTTTGGAACTTCGCGAGAGGTTCAGGGCGCTTCATTTTCCAATCATCAAAATTTGGGTATTGAAGACAAAATTCATTACTTGTCGACAGTTCCAGAAGACTTTAATAGTGTTCTGCTTGCGCTAAGCGTAAGCAATCCGGATGAAATTTATTACCTTGCTGGTCAATCTTCGGTAGGTTTGTCATTTGAGCGGCCAGCAGAAACCATTCAAAGTATCACGCTAGGTATTGTTAACGTCCTAGAGGCTTGCAGGACGATGGCAAAGCCGATTCGCCTCTATCAAGCGGGCTCTGCTGAGTGCTTTGGAGATACTCATGGCATCCCTGCTAATGAAAGCACACCTTTTCATCCCATGAGTCCTTACGCAGTCGCTAAAACAGCGGCCTACTGGTTAGTCAATAACTACCGTGATGCCTATGGCATGTATGCCTGCACTGGTATTTTATTTAATCATGAATCCTCATTGCGTCCAGAACGCTTTGTTACCCAAAAGATTGTGCGGGCTGCCAAGCGAATTGCCCAAGGCGGTAAAGAGACGCTGAAACTGGGGCGCTTGGATATTGCAAGAGATTGGGGATGGGCTCCTGAATATGTTGAGGCAATGTGGCTCATGCTGCAACAAGATCAGCCACAAGATTTTGTGATTGCTACAGGAAGTACGATCAGTCTAAAAGAGTTTGTAAAAACTGCGTTTGACCAGGCAGGCCTTCAATGGGAAGACTATATAGTGCAAGATCCAGCATTATTTAGACCCATAGATGTAGCCGTGGGAAGTGCAGATTGCAGTAAGGCCATCAAAGTACTGGGTTGGAAAGCATCTACTCACGGTATTGATGTTGTTAAAAAGATGTATCAATCGATTCAATAAATTTTATGACAAAAAATAATCCAAAAGTTGCCTTGATTACTGGAATTACTGGACAAGACGGCTCTTACCTCGCAGAGCTTTTATTAGAAAAAGGCTATATTGTCCATGGTATTAAGCGGCGTGCGTCTTCCTTTAATACGAAGCATATTGATCACCTCTATCAAGATCTGCACGTCAATCATCCGAGCTTGATTTTGCATTATGGAGACTTAACGGATACTAGTAATTTGGTGAGGATTATCCAAGAGTGTCAGCCAGACGAGATTTATAACTTAGGCGCACAGTCACATGTGGGCGTTTCATTTGAGTCACCTGAATACACAGCCGATGTCGATGCCATGGGTCCTTTGCGGATTCTAGAAGCAATCCGCATTCTGCGCTTGGAGAAGAAAACCCGTTTTTATCAAGCCTCCACTTCTGAGCTTTATGGTTTGGTGCAGGAGATTCCTCAAAAGGAAACAACCCCTTTTTATCCAAGAAGCCCTTATGCAGTAGCCAAGCTCTATGCCTATTGGATTACCGTGAACTATCGAGAAGCTTATGGGATGTATGCCTGTAATGGCATCCTCTTTAATCATGAATCCAAGCGTCGTGGTGAAACTTTTGTGACTCGCAAAGTCACTCGTGGCCTAGCCAATATTGCTCAAGGCCTAGAAAAATGTTTGTATATGGGTAATATCGATGCACTGCGGGATTGGGGACACGCTAAAGATTATGTGCGTATGCAATGGTTGATGCTCCAGCAAGATCAGCCACAAGATTTTGTGATTGCCACTGGCATCCAGTTTAGTGTTCGTGAATTTATTATCCGTAGTGCTAAGCAATTAGGCATTACCTTAAGATTTGAAGGCAGCGCTGAAAATGAAAAAGCCATTGTGGCTGCTATTGAAGGCGATAAGGCCCCAGCCTTAAAAGTAGGTGATGTGATTGTGCAAATTGATTCACGTTATTACCGCCCTACTGAAGTAGAGACTTTGCTTGGGGATCCAAGCAAGGCTAAAGAAAAACTCGGATGGGTTCCTGAAATCACTCTTGATCAAATGATTGTTGAAATGGTTGCCAGTGATCTAGATAAAGCTAGGCAACATGCCTTACTCAATCAACATGGGTACTCAGTTGCAGTTGGCAAAGAAAATTAAGGTCGCGCTAGCTAATCTAATAGTTTAGTAGGCGCTTTTGTCATTCGCGCCAGTAAGAATCGTGAGCAAAATAATTTTAAGGTCAAAACCAATAGACCAGTGATTGATATAGTAAGTGTCATATTCGACACGTGCTTGCATTTTATCTATCGTATCAGTCTCACCACGTAGACCATTGACTTGTGCCCACCCAGTAATACCCGGTTTTACTTTGTGACGCTGCATATAGCCATTAATGAGGGCTCGATAGTATTCATTGTGCGCAACTGCATGCGGGCGCGGCCCTACTATCGACATTGTGCCTTGAAGGACATTAATAAACTGTGGCAGTTCGTCTAAAGAGTAACGACGCAAAAATTTTCCAATGGAAGTGATGCGAGGGTCGTTCTTGCTTGCTTGAACGACTATGTCGCCATCATCAAGCGCAGTCATGGTTCTAAATTTATATACTTTAATAACTTCTCCATTTAAGCCATGCCGTCTTTGTTTGAATAACACGGGCCCGGGGGAGGTCAGTTTGATTACCAGCGCAATCACCAGCATAATCGGTAGAATTAAAAGCAAAATAAGCGCACCTAAAACAATATCTTCCATTTTTTTCAGTAGCCACCAGCCACCATAAAACGGATGATCATTGATCACAATTAAAGGTGTGTTACCAAGCATAATCCAGCGCGAACCCAGTAGATCAGACTGTAGGAGGTTCGGAACTAAATAAGTACTCGCGGTAGAGTCATTGAGCGCTGTGATGGCAGCAATAATTTTTTCTTGTGCATCACCTGGGTAGCATAAAAAAATGTAGTCGATGCTTTGACTTTCCATTTGCGCTAATAAAGTCGGCAAATCATCATATTTACCGACTAACTGCAAGCCAGTCCAAGACGATTCTTCAATTTGTTTTGCTAAGGATAGAGTATGAGCGCTGCTACCCAAAATGGCATAGCTGCGAGTATTACTAAATTGACTCCGCAGATGATGCAAAGCAAAGAAAATCACCATTCGTTCAATTGTTAGCAAAACAGGAGTGATCAATAACCAAGAAAGAATAGCTAAACGTGAAAATTCTTGTGAACTCTTAGTGATAAAAGAAATAAAAAATAGAGCAATACAAGTAAGAGCCCAGGCAAAAATTACTTTACCGGCGATATCGGCGAAATTTTCTAGACGGGAAGACTGAAAAGTAGAGGTAAATTCTGCGGTTATAAAGAAAAAGATAATTGCTAATAAGCTAGCATATTTATAAGGCGGTGATTCATAGACCTCTATGAAGCGCATCACTCCATAGAGTGTGAGCCAAATAATGGCCGCGTCGGCAAAACGAACTAAAAGAGAAAAGGCGGCACTATAAGGGCGTAATAATCCGTGAGAGGCACTATTCATTAATCAAAGCTTAGAGATCCAGGGTGTCTAAGCTTAACAGAGAATGAGTCTTTACTAATCCCCTTAATCTTGATTGGCGTTGTAGTGCTAAAAATGATGGATAAAATCGCCTTTAAAGGGCTTAGGTTAGCACTAAGAGCTCATAGCGTACGTATGATAAGCAGGGTATATTATGTTGTTATAAATTTTAATTAAATAAATCTTTTATTGGTCTTGCAAAGCGATCTGACAATTTTGAGCACTCACTCCGATCACCCTTTATCGATCACTCTCTCTTTGGTAGTGCCCGTTTTTAATGAACAAGAGGCAATTGAGTCTTTTATTAATAAAGTACATCAAGTATTTTCAAATCAAGAGTCAATTACGCTGGAGTTAATATTTATTAATGATGGCAGCCAAGACGCTACTTTGGAGCGATTGCTTGAGCACCAAAAATTAGATCCTTGCATCAAGATCATTGATTTGAGTCGCAACTTTGGCAAGGAGTCTGCTCTGACTGCAGGTTTAGAGGCAGCTACTGGCGATGTGATTGTTCCGATTGATGTTGATCTGCAAGATCCCCCCGAGCTGATTTTAGAAATGCTGGAGCAGTGGCGCAGCGGTTATGAAGTTGTATTGGCGCGCCGCGTTAATCGTGATTCGGATACTTGGGCTAAGCGCTCTTCAGCCGAATGGTTTTATGGTATTTACAATAAGATCGCTGATACTAAATTACCAGCCAATGTCGGTGATTTTCGCTTGATGGATAAAAAAGTAGTGGCGGCATTAAAAGAGTTGCCTGAATCGCGGCGTTTTATGAAGGGCCTGTTTGCCTGGGTGGGATTTCGTACAAGCTATATAGACTATGTTCGCCTGGGAAGAGTCGCAGGAACGTCTAAATTTAATGGCTGGAGTTTATGGAATTTTGCGCTAGAAGGTATTACTAGCTTTAGTACCGATCCACTGCGCATCTGGACTTATTTGGGAGTGATTGTTTCCTTAACCTCATTTTTATTTGCCATTTTTATCATGATCCGCGTGCTGCTGCACGGAGTTGATATTCCTGGCTATGCTTCACTCATGGTGGCCGTTACCTTCTTGGGAGGCCTGCAACTGATCGGCATTGGGGTGTTAGGAGAGTATCTAGGAAGAACCTATCTAGAATCAAAACGACGCCCCATTTATTTAGTGCGCCATATTTATGAGCGCAAACAATAGTATATGGATCTTAAAGAAACCGATATTCTTGGTGATGCCATTTCTGAGCATTGGTACTATCGCTCTAAAGCCAAAGCATTAACTAGTCTTTTAGGCAATCAGTCTGCGTCTAGTATTCTGGATGTCGGAGCTGGTTCAGGATTTTTCTCTCGCTATTTGCTGGCAAACTCCCTTGCTAGTACTGCGACCTGCGTAGATATTAGTTACCCTACTGAATATGATGATCAAGAGGCGGGCAAACCGATTTATTTTCGCCGCTCGATTGAAAAAAATCATGCCGACGTAGTGCTCCTAATGGATGTACTCGAGCATGTAGATGATGATGTCGGTTTGTTAGCACATTATGTTGAAAAAGCACCTGTTGGCGCTAGATTTGTGATGTCGGTACCCGCTTTTGAATTTCTTTGGAGTGGCCATGATGTTTTCTTGGAACATAAGCGCCGCTATCAAATCAATCAACTAGAAGCGGTGGCCAAAAATGCAGGCTTAACAGTGAGTAAGTCAGGTTATTATTTTGGCGCTGTTTTTCCAATTGCCGCTGTTATGCGACTACTAAAGCGTCAATCTGCAGGCGATCAAACGCCGGCGCAATCTGATCTATCATCGCATCATCCTTTGGTAAATGCAGTGCTCAGCGCAGTGTGCGCTCTTGAAGTGCCGCTAATGAAATTCAATCGCCTGGCAGGTCTGACGGTATTTTGCGTGGCTGAAAAACGCTAGATCGCCATTTTCAAAAGGATGAGAAGTTGGGCTTAGAAAAAAAAGGCTGGGCCTCATTCTTTTACGCAATTGGTGCGGGGACATTCGCTTTTTTTTCTTTTATCGGTGCTCGCGCACTACTGCCAAAAAATATTGCGTGGCTTAATGAAGGTGATCCGGCTACTTTTTATCTTGGGTGGAGTTTTTTTCGCCATACACCGTGGTCCACACCGCTAGGTTTAAATCCAAATTACGGCCTGGAATT
>Ga0194038_1000100_pt1 | contig 36315 bp, 45 predicted proteins | sample JunL226m_MetaG_FD_148630 | JGI IMG/M metagenome (GOLD analysis project Ga0194038, IMG submission 148630) | Anoxic zone freshwater microbial communities from boreal shield lake in IISD Experimental Lakes Area, Ontario, Canada - Jun2016-L227-6m | ecosystem: Environmental > Aquatic > Freshwater >... | reverse complement strand
GCCTAGAGAGGTGCGCAATGCGCTGGACATCATCAAGATTCATGAGGCGCTAGAGTATCATTCCTATATATTTTTATTAACAACTTCTATTTTCTCACTACATCATGTTTGGTTTTTTCCGCAGCTACTTTTCCAATGACCTAGCCATCGACCTAGGAACCGCCAACACCTTAATTTATATGCGTGAGCGGGGTATTGTGCTTGATGAACCCTCGGTTGTGGCAATTCGCCAAGAAGGTGGCCCAAATGGCAAAAAAACCATTTTGGCTGTCGGAAAAGAGGCAAAAGCGATGTTGGGTCGTGTTCCAGGAAATATTGAGGCAATTCGCCCTATGAAGGATGGTGTTATTGCCGACTTCACTATTACCGAACAAATGCTCAAGCAATTTATTAAGCTTGTGCATGAAAGCAAACTTTTAAAACCAAGCCCACGCATCATCATCTGTGTTCCTTGCGGATCTACTCAAGTTGAGCGTCGCGCAATTCGTGAGTCTGCATTAGGTGCTGGCGCATCACAAGTATTTTTGATTGAAGAACCCATGGCTGCTGCAATTGGTTCTGGCTTGCCAGTTTCTGAAGCAGCCGGCTCCATGGTCGTTGATATCGGCGGTGGCACAACTGAAGTTGGTGTGATGTCATTAGGCGGCATGGTTTACAAAGGTTCTGTTCGTGTTGGTGGTGATAAGTTTGATGAAGCGATTACCAACTACATTCGTCGCAACTACGGAATGTTGATTGGTGAGCAAACTGCCGAGATGATCAAGAAAACAATCGGCTCTGCATTCCCTGGGGCAGAAGTGCGCGAGATGGAAGTTAAGGGTCGTAATCTTTCCGAAGGAATTCCACGTAGCTTCACAGTCACTAGCAATGAAATTCTTGAGGCGTTAACAGATCCACTTAATCAAATCGTCACTGCAGTGAAAGCAGCGCTGGAGCAGATTCCGCCTGAGTTGGCGTCTGATATTGCCGAGCGCGGCATGATGCTTACAGGCGGTGGTGCCCTATTGCGCGACCTTGACCGCCTCCTGCTAGAAGAAACCGGTCTACCAATCCATGTAGCGGAAGATCCATTAACTTGCGTAGCTCGTGGTTGCGGTATCGCTCTTGAGCGCATGGATAAGTTGGGCGGAGTGTTCTCGCACGAGTAAGCGACATACACGTCGATCAGGGAATTGCGACATAGCGCTCCACCACTTTTCAGACAGGGCATTCCGGCCTTACTTAAACTAATTGTCTGTCTGTCGATTAGCATCGCACTGATGCTAATCGATTTTCGTTTCAAGGCACTTGATCCCATTCGTAACAATGTCAATTGGATTTTGCGTCCGCTTGAATACGTCATGCTAATGCCGCGTAATGCATTCGAAGCTACATCAGAATATTTCACGACACGCTCTAGCCTGGACCAAGAAAATCAAGTCATGAAGGTGCGTCAAGCAGAACTCTCATTGCTTGCAAATCAATCTGAATTTTTAATGGTAGAAAATCAAAATCTGCGTGAGCTCATGGCGCTTCAAAAACAGCTTCCATTCAAAACGCTGCCAGTAGAAATTCTGTTTAACCCGCCCAATCCAATATCACAACGTATTGTGATCAACCGAGGAAGTAATGATGGCCTCAAACTTGGCAACCCCATTGCCAATGACTCAGGAATCCTTGGCCAAGTAGTTCGTCTCTATGAGCGCTCTGCCGAAGTCTCTTTACTAGAAGATCGTGATTTTGCGGTTCCAGTGCAAGTTGCCCGCAACGGCTTGCGTGCGGCTGTTTATGGGGCTGGCCGCGGAAATCCTTTGGAATTACGCTATTTACCAGTTGCCAGCGATTTAGAGGTTGGCGATATTTTGCTCACCTCCGGGATTGATGGAGTCTACCCACCAGGATTTGCGGTAGCAGTCATCAGCAAAATTGAGCGCAATGCCGATAAGAATTCCTCGAATGTCTTTTGTGTTCCAGTGGCGGCAGTCAATCGCTATCGTCAAGCGCTTGCACTTTTGTATGACCCACAGTTTGATGCTAAGGCTCCAACGCTTAACAATCCACCTTCTTCTGGCGCCCCAGTAACAAATACCCCCGGTCGACGCCAAACTCGTGCGCGAGGAATGCAATGATTGATTTTCAAAGTGGCTACATTCTGCGCCCCGCCAGCCCGGTCTTTATTTTTTTCAGCTTATTTTGTGCGCTCCTGTTAAACCTCCTACCGATTGGTAACTATGGATGGGTGCCGGATTGGCTGATTATTTGTATTGTGTTTTGGAACATTCATCAGCATCGCTATGTGGGGGTCATTTGGGCCTTTGCACTTGGCCTCATCATGGATGTTCATAACTCCGATCTCTTGGGCTTGCATGCATTTAGTTATTCCTTGGTGGCTTATATTGCTATCTCTTGGCATAGGCGTATTGTTGCGCTTTCTGTTTTCTCACAGGCCCTGCATCTACTGCCTATCTTCCTACTAGTCTCGCTGTTTCCACTGCTGGCTCATTGGCTACTTAGCGGAGAGCTCTATTGGTGGGCTTTAACTGGCGCCGTACAGGCCTTCATTGAGGCAATGCTATGGCCATTGGCAACCCGAATATTGTTGGCGCCTCAACGACGTCCGATTGACGTCGATCACAATCGGCCGCTCTAAAAGACTGTATGGTTTCTTTTAAAAAACCAAATCTCGACTCATTTCAAGAGCGCATTCATATTGCGACCTTGTTTGTCACATTTTGCTTCTTGCTTTTAATTACTCGCTTAGTATGGTTACAACTTTTTAGTCACGGCAAATATGCTTTGCTTGCAGAGAGCAATCGCATTGCTTTAGTTCCAGCACCCGCAAATCGCGGCCTTCTCATTGACCGAAACGGTACTGTCATTGGTAGAAACTATTCAGCCCTCACCTTAGATGTGAACGCTGAAGAGGTCAAAGGAAATGTTGATCAACTGATTAATGATCTTGCTGAAATCATTGATATTTCCCCAAGAGATCGCCGTAATTTCAAGCGCGCCCTAGAGGATTCCCGAAATATGGGTACATTTCCACTTCGCTCCATGCTAAATGAGACCGAAACTGCCCGTTTCATGGCCAACCGCTATCGCTTTCCTGGGGTGGAGATCAGAGCTCGGAGCTTCCGGGAGTATCCCTATAACGAGTTGGCATCGCATTTAATTGGCTATATCGGCCGCGTATCTCAAAAAGATAAAGAGCGTATGCAAGCTGAAATTGAGGGTGCCAAAGCCGATGATCCAGAAGCATTGCAAACCTCTTTTTTGCCAGGCATTCAATATGTTGGCAAGATTGGATTAGAACAAAGCTATGAAACTGTTTTACGTGGAGTGCCTGGTTACGATCAAGTAGAAATCACTGCGGGCGGAAAACCAGTTCGCACACTTGCAAGCTCCCCATCAATACCAGGCAAAAATATTGTTCTTTCAGTAGACATTAAGTTGCAATATTTGGTTGAGCAACTCTACGGAAATTTCCGGGGTGCATTTGTCGCCATTGAGCCAGAGACCGGCGATATCCTAGCATTTGTCTCAAAGCCAAATTTCAATCCGAATGATTTTGTTGAAGGCATTGATTCGGTGACCTGGAAAGAGCTCAATGACTCTCCGCAAAAGCCGCTCTATAACCGCCCACTAAAAGGTATTTATCCTCCAGGCTCAACCTATAAACCTTTTATGGCGCTTGCTGCTTTAGAAAACAAGAAGCGCACACCCTCACAAACTATTTCGGATCCGGGATATTTCGACTTTGGTAACCATACCTTCCGTGATGACAAAAAAGGAGGTCATGGCATTGTTGACATGCAAAAGTCAATTGTGGAATCTTGTGATACCTATTACTACATGCTTGCTCGTGATATGGGCGTAAATATGATGTATGAGTTTATGAAGCCCCTTGGGTTTGGTCAAATTACTGGCATCGATTTAGAAGGTGAAGCAAAAGGTGTTTTGCCATCAACGGAATGGAAGAAAAATACCTTTAAGAAACCTGAGCAGCAAAAATGGTACGAGGGCGAAACGATTTCTCTAGGCATTGGGCAGGGATATAACGCCTTCACTATTTTGCAATTAGCACATGCAATGGCAAACGTAGCCAACAATGGCATTGTGATGAAGCCACACTTGGTAAAGGCAATTGAAGATCCATTTACCCGAAATAAAGTACTCACTACGCCCAAAGAAAGCTACCGCATTAGCCTGAACCAAGAAAATATTGAAGTGATCAAAAAAGCAATGGTCGAAGTAAATAGCTCTGGCACATCTGCTACTGCTTTCAAAGGGACTGGCTATCAAGTAGGGGGCAAAACCGGTACAGCACAAGTCTTTAGCTTGAATTCCAAAGAATATAAACATAGCGCTACTGCGGAATTCTTACGAGATCATGCTTTATATATAGCATTCGCCCCCGCAGAGAAACCGACTATCGTTATTGCAATGGTTGTAGAGAATGCTGGCTTTGGCGCACAGTATGCTGCGCCAATTGCACGCAAAGCGTTGGACTACTATATTGAGGGCAAGTGGCCTAAGGAGATTCCTGAATGGAAAAGAGCCCCTTAATTAAGATTAAACGTTTTTTCTACGGCATAGTTTTCGGACTTGATCGCCAGCTAGGCCTTATTTTGCTTGCTTTAGTGGCTGTTGGATTTTTTACATTTTTATCTGCAAGTCAAAATACGCCCGTACAAATAGCTGATGAGCTACGTAATCTTGTCCTCTCATTTGTAGTGATGTGGATTGTCTCGCGCATTCCACCAAAATGGCTAGAGATGGGCGCAGTTTGGATCTATGGATTTGGCATTGCATTGCTAATTGCAGTAGCAGTTTTTGGATTGATTAAAAAAGGTGCACGTCGCTGGCTCAACATAGGATTTGTTATTCAGCCCTCTGAGCTAATGAAAATTGCTATGCCTTTGATGCTTGCTTGGTACTTTCAAAAACGTGAAGGTATTCAGAGTTCGTGGGATTATGGAGTAGCTGCAATCATTTTGGCTATTCCTGTTTTTCTGATTGCCCGTCAACCAGATTTAGGCACTGCGCTTCTCGTCTTTGCTGCAGGCCTCTACGTCATCATCTTGGCCGGCTTGCCATGGAAATGGATTTTGCCCTTTATTGCAATTGGTGTAATTGGAATTCTGCTGATTATTATTTTTGGTAGCACGATATGTGCGCGTGATGTTCCATGGCCTTTGGTACATGATTATCAAAAGCATCGCGTTTGTACCTTACTAGATCCAAGCAACGATCCACTTGGAAAAGGATTCCACACAATTCAATCCATGATTGCAATTGGTTCTGGTGGGTTTTTTGGCAAAGGCTGGTTTCAAGGAACACAAGCGCATTTGGAATTTATTCCTGAAAAACATACTGACTTTGTATTTGCAGTTTTCTCGGAAGAATTTGGTTTACTAGGCAACCTCATATTGATTGCACTATTCTTTGCGCTGATCAAAAGAGGCCTAGCAATCTCAGCAAGTGCTCCCAACTTATTTACTCGTTTACTGGGTGCTGCAGTGACGCTGATCTTCTTCACCTACGCATTTGTAAATATTGGTATGGTGAGCGGCCTACTCCCAGTGGTCGGAGTGCCACTTCCTTTTATTAGTTACGGTGGCACCGCCTTAGTTACTCTAGGATTCGGAGCAGGAATATTGATGAGCATTCACCGTCATCGTCGTTTAGTACAAAGCTAATTCAATAATAGGTGTTGTGATTCTTTGAATCATGCTTGAGGAAATAAAAAAGCCCGGCATGCCGGGCTTTTTTATCAAACAAGAAAGAATTACTTCTTACGCTTGTTCACTGAGTCTTTAAATGCTTTACCTGCAGAAAACTTAACAGTTTTAGCAGCAGCAATTTTTAGTGGCTCACCAGTTTTTGGATTGCGGCCCATACGTGCAGCACGCTTACCGGATAAGAATGTACCGAAACCGATCAGCTGTACTGAGTCGCCTTTGGTAACAGCTTTGATGATTGTGTCGATTGCAGAATTCAATGCGAATTCAGCTTTGGCTTTAGAAATCTCCGCGTCGTCAGCGATCGCTGCGATTAGTTCGGCTTTGTTCAAGTGAAGCTCCTTATAGATATTGATGTCAGCGCACATTACGCTTACATGATTTTAACCACAAAAAATTACAAAAATAAAGCTGCGTTACAGCAATTTTTTACCACCACTACAAATTATTCATCCAAAACGACTATATCTGAAACAAAATATTCTGTATCCCCAAAACAAGTTGTTGGCAGACCAATGTGCTGTTCGTATTTTAGGGCTACTTTTTTGCCTAGATTAGCATTAATTTTTTGCGCTACAGCATCTTCACGCACCGTAAAGAGGAATTTCTCAGACATGGTTCCGGGCATGGAAACCATTGCCAACTCACCCTCCCAAGTTTTGCAAATATAGCCACGATTAGAGAATTTCTGCACATATCCTGCACGTTCTCCACTTCCATAGCTCCATGTAAACATGATCCACGTATATACTGAAATACCCACTAAACCAATTAAAACAAGGCTTAAGAGCCATTTTGTAAACCCATTCATACGATCTTCCTTGCTTCAATCTACACACAAACCCTAATCGGGCGCCTTAACCTGTCTTTCTTAAGTATATGAGCATCCCCGCAGAAGAAATAGTCCGCCAAGGGTCTGTAGACTAATTAAAATGTTAGTAGTTACCTTAGATTGGCAAGTCTCATGCAAATTCGTCATATCGTCTTTTTTATTTTTATAGCCTCAGCTATCTATGTTTATTTCAGGGGGAGGGTGCGCTTTGGGGTCGTGAGATCGCTAATGGACTACCAAGTACTTTTAGCCCCCATCAATACGCTTTTATATTTATTTTCTAAGGTAAAGGCCAGCGCATTTATTCCAGTAAACCAGTTTCCTGAAATGAAGCCTTTGCAAGATCATTGGGAAATCATCCGCCAAGAGGCCCTTTCATTGAACGCAGATGGCGCTATCACTACAGCAACCGGCTATAACGATATTGGCTTTAATTCCTTCTTTAGAACAGGCTGGAAGCGTTTCCATCTTTATTGGTATGGAAAAGATCTGCCTTCGGCGCAAGCGAGCTGCCCTAAAACGGTAGCCCTACTCAAGTCCATTCCCTCTGTAAAGGCGGCCATGTTTGCATCTTTGCCCCCTGGAGCCACCTTAGTGCGTCACCGCGACCCTTATGCCGGCTCATTGCGCTATCACATTGGTTTAGTAACGCCCAATGATCCCAAGTGCTTTATTGAGGTTGATGGAGAACGCTATTTTTGGAAAGATGGCGAACCTGTGATGTTTGATGAGACCTATATTCACTTTGCTGCCAATGAGACTGATCATCAGCGCATAGTGCTGTTTTGTGATGTTGAAAGGCCTGTTTATACAAAAGTAGTGCAATGGCTTAATCGCTGGTTTGGCCGCCATGTGATGAGCGCTGCAGCATCTCAGAACGTTGAGGGCGAAAAAGTAGGCTTTGTAAACGTCTTATTTAAGTACTTCTACCACCTCAGGGCACAAGCTAAAAAGCTCAAAGCCTCGCATCGTTCTGTTTATTACATCAGTAAATGGGTCTTGATTTTAGGAATCTTGTGGGCGATCTTCTGGTAACTTAGGGTTTGAGTGCCGCAACAATTTGCTCAAGACTAATTGGGCCCCAGATTTCCAATTGCTTCTTTCGGCTATTTTGCCCAGAGATGAATTGAATTTGTTTCTGCGGAATTTTCAGCTGCTTTGAAAGCCAGGCTAATAAAAACTCATTTGCCTTATTTTCTAATGCAGGTGCTTGAAGAGAAATCTTGAGGCAGCCATCATGCAATCCAACTACCTTGGTGAGCTTTGCTCCTGGCTGACAATGCAGATTTAACGTAATTCCGTTAGGGGTTTGTTTTATCCAAATGGGCGTCATTAAAGTACTTTAAACTGAAACCATGATTATGAAGAGCGCTAAAACATTAGATCACCTATTTACTAACAATCGCGACTGGGCTGAAGGCATGGTCGCCAAAGACCCGGATTTCTTTAAGCGCCTAGTTAACCAACAAGCGCCAGAATATCTTTGGATTGGTTGCGCCGATAGTCGGGTACCAGCCAATGAAATTGTTGATCTTTTGCCAGGCGAGTTATTTGTTCATCGCAACGTGGCTAACGTTGTTGTCCATACAGACTTAAATTGCTTATCTGTTATTCAGTTTGCTATTGACTTGCTCAAAGTCAAACATATCTTAGTGGTTGGACATTATGGTTGCGCAGGTGTCCATGCCGCGCTGAGCGATCGCCGTATCGGTCTTGCAGATAATTGGTTACGTCACGTCAAAGATGTACACCAAAAACATGAGCGTTACTTAGGAGAGGTTTTGCCTACACCCAAACGTCAAGACCGCCTCTGCGAACTCAATGTGATCGAGCAGGTTGTCAATGTATGTGAAACCACAATTGTTCAAGATGCCTGGGCACGTGACCAAGACCTTACTGTACATGGCTGGGCATATCGGCTAGATACCGGGCTTGTAAAAGATTTAGGGATGTCTTGTAGCTCAATTGAAGAGATGCAAACTCGTTACAAAAAAACGTTAACTCGCTACGACTCTGAGTAAAGCCCGCTTGTTCAAATCTTTTTCCAATCATGCAGTTGTTGCTGTTCTCAGGCTTCTCTCCCTTTTGCCTTATAAGCTGTTAGTGTCCATTGGTTATGGCTTAGGCTACCTTGCAGCCCGTATTCCAGGGGATAGAAATCAAGTAGTAAAAACCAACTTGCATTTGTGTTTCCCCAAACTGAATACAGCAGAAATTGATATTCTGAGCAAACAACATTGGCGCTTGCTTGGTCGCAGCCTGGTTGAAAAAAGCATTATTTGGTTAGGTAGCAGAAAACAGCTTAGCGACATGATTGAAGTGAAGTCTGCTGTAGATCTTACGAGCAAAAAACCTCGAATTCTAGTCAATATGCATTTCACGGGAATTGAAGGTAGCATTATTCTGAGCGCCCTTGCAAAACAACAGCATTGGCCACGTACATCTGGCTTTTTCCAGAGAATGAAAAACCCCTTCTTTAACAAAAAAATTATTGAGTGGCGCAATCGCTTTGGCGGCAACTCCATTGATCGTCAAGGTAATTCTAAAGAAATTATTCGAGAAATTCGTAATGGTGACTTCATCATCATTGCCCCAGATATTGATCTTGGTATAAAAGATTCTGAGTTTGTTCCTTTTTTTGGCATTGAAACTAGCACCATCACAGCCGTCTCGCGCTTAGCCAAAATTACTGGGGCAGATGTTTGCTTGATGACCACAACCTTGAAACCAGATGAATCGGGCTATCTTTGTGAAATTAGTAAGCCCTTAGAAGATTTTCCAGGCATTGATGCAAAAACAGATACCGCCCGCTTAAATCGCTATTTTGAAAAAGAAATTCGTCTTCGTCCAGCTGAATACTATTGGGTTCATAAGCGCTTTAAAAATCCACCAGGTAAAGAAACCAACCCTTATAACCGTTCTAACTAAAGGTCTTTTGGCCTATCATTAAGGGATGACTGAACGCATTGGGCTATTTGCCGATCTTCATAGCAATTTAGAAGCTTTTGAGGCTTGTATGAGTAGAGCTGAGGAGCTTGGTGTAACTCGCATGGTCTTTTTAGGCGATATCGTTGGTTATAACGCAGACCCAGTAGCTGTCATTGATCGCATTGCTGATTTAGTTGATGCAAAAAAAGCCATCGCCATTCTAGGAAATCACGACGAAGCAGTTTTTAAAGATAGTCGCAATCAAATGAACGCGAATGCAAATGCTGCGATTGAATGGACTAAAGTTCAACTCAAACAAAGTCATATTGATTTTTTAAAAAACCTACCGCTAATTGTGAATGAGGAGAAAATCTGTTTTGTGCATGCTTCTGCACATAATCCTGCCGACTGGAATTATGTTACCGATAGCATGAGTGCATGGCATTGTGTGCAAAAGTCTGAGAAAAACTATACCTTCGTAGGGCACGTACACGAACAAGCACTTTTTTATCAAAGTGCTGTTGGTAAGTTAATTCGCTTTGCACCCCATCCAGGCGATCAAATTCCTGTTCTTCAGCATCGGCAGTGGGTCAGTGTCGTTGGCTCATTAGGCCAACCAAGAGATGGAAATCCAGAGGCATGCTTCGCAGTTTTTGAACCCGAATCTGAGCTTCTAACTTTTCATCGCGAGCCCTATGATCATTTCTCTGCTGCAAATAAAGTTAGGCGCGCGGGCTTACCCGAAAATTTAGCTAATCGTTTAATTACCGGTAGATGAATTAATGCCTATCAATAATGATATTGAGGCTGTAGATGACATTTTTCAAGAAGGCAAAGTAGTCGATGGCTTTGTAATAGGAAAAGAAGTTCATAGGGGTGGCATGGCTACCCTTTTTACTGCTACTAAGAAAGGTGTTGATGTCCCAATACTTCTTAAAATTCCACGAGTTGGCAAAGATCAACCAGTTGAAAGCTTAATTGGCTTTGAAACTGAGCTCACTATTCTCCGCTCTCTAAAGAGCCCCTATGTTCCGAAGTTTTTGGGCGCTGGAAATATGGCTACCCGCCCCTATATCGCCATGGAAAGAATTGAGGGTCGCCCATTAGAAGACTTCATCAAAGAAGGTAAAGTATTTTCGATTGACGAAGTTATTCGCATTGGCGCTGATCTCGCACAAGCAGTGCAATCATTACACTCACAAGATGCAATTCATCTAGATATCAAGCCAGATAATATTCTGATTGATGCAAATGGTAAATTAACGCTGATTGATTTTGGCTTAGCGCACCATGCACGTTATCCCGACTTGCTTGCTGAAGAAATGCGCAAGGGTGTTGGCTCTGCACCTTATATTTCTCCTGAACAAGTGGCTGGTATTCGCTCAGATTCTCGTAGTGATATCTATTCCATTGGCGTCATCATGTATGAACTGCTGACCGGTGAACTGCCTTTTGGTAACCCACAAACTATGGGCGGATTGAGAAGGCGTATGTGGGCTGAACCGTTGCCCCCTCGAGCTATTCGCCCAGAGATTCCACGCTGGCTTCAAGAGGTGATCTTAAGATGCTTAGAACCTCGCGGAGCCGATCGCTATCAAAGCGCCGCACGCTTACGTCAAGTGTTACGAGATCCCGCTGGCGTCACGCTAACAAAGCGGGCCAATCGGGTTGAGCCCCCCAGTTTTTGGCAAAACTTAAAGGGGATGTTCAAGGCTGCCGGTTATGAACCTTCGCCGAGTCCTCGTCCTAGCATGGGGAACTATGATGCGCCCTTAATGATTGCTGCGATTGATACACGACAATCTGATGTAGGTTTACAAGAACGTATGCAACTTACAGCTAAAAACTTATTGCTGGCCTATCCTGAAAGTCGCTTAGTTTGCTTAAGCACTATTAGCAGTACTCCAACTTTTGAAGGTAATGAAGAAAATGAGACTGCAAGTGGCATTGTGCGTGGTCACCTCGTGCAATTAATGGAGTGGGCTAAACCTTTAAAGCTACCTCCCGAACGAATCTCCTATCATGTTCTCGAAGCAATGGATCCTGCGTCACGGATTGTTGAATTTGCAAAAGATAATGATGCATCTCTCATCCTGATTGGTGCCTCACACAAGGCTCCTAACAAGGTAACTCCTTGGAGAACTTCCATGACAAAAATTGTCGAGGAAGCTCCCTGCAGCGTTCATATCGTTAGAACCTGATAAACGGTTTTATCGGCCCAAGCTAGCATTTGCCTGATAATAGGTACATGGAAGAAAAAGTACGCGTTTCTAAATTGCTATCTGAGTTGGGCTTGTGCTCTCGACGTGAAGCAGACTCTTATATTGAACAAGGCTTAGTTACAGTTGACGGCGAAGTGGTCAATGAACTAGGCGTGCGCGCATTTCGCCATCAAAAAATTGAATTGCAATCGGGTGCTAAAGTTCAACAAGCCTCTCGCATCACTGTGATTCTCAATAAACCGGTTGGGTATATCTCTCACTACGACGATGAACAGGAATATCAACCAGCAGCTTCCTTAATTACTCCTGATCACTACTTTGGTAGCCCGCTTGATAAAGGGCGCAACCCTCGCTTCAATACCAAAGGCTTAGCGCCCGCAGGTAGGCTTGATATTGACTCTACCGGCTTGCTGGTATTAACGCAGGATGGTCGCATTGCCAAACTATTGATCGGAGAAAACAGCCCGATTGAAAAAGAATATTTAGTACGGGTTGAAGGAGCGCTTTCTTTTGAAGATTTAGATCGCCTAAAGCATGGCCTATCCTTAGATGGGGTTGCGCTCAAACCGGCACAAGTCAGCTGGCAAAATGAAGATCAATTGCGCTTTGTACTGCGCGAGGGTCGCAAGCGTCAAATCCGGCGAATGTGCGAAATGGTAGGACTTAAAGTGGTTGGCCTAAAGCGCGTCAGAATAGGTCGCATTTCACTAGGCCCACTCCCGCCAGGGCAATGGCGATTTGTAAGGCCAGAAGAGCAATTCTAAGCAGGTCCACACGCTTATAATTGCGTCCAAACTCAATTAATAAGCGCAGAATTACCATCGATACCACCAACTCCAGTACTCCAGCCGCAGAAGTATTAAGACGTCGAAGCTTTGCCATCATCTCTCACCCGGATGCTGGCAAGACCACCCTTACTGAAAAACTATTGCTGTATGCAGGTGCCATTCAAATTGCGGGCAGTGTGAAGGCTCGTAAAGCAAGTAGGCATGCTACTTCTGACTGGATGGAAATTGAGAAACAACGGGGTATTTCAGTTGCAAGCTCGGTAATGCAGATGGAATATCGCGACTGCATCATCAATCTACTCGATACGCCGGGACACCAAGATTTTTCAGAAGATACCTATCGCGTCCTAACGGCGGTAGATTCTGCATTAATGGTCATTGATGCAGCAAATGGAGTCGAGTCACAAACACTGCGTTTGCTCGAAGTATGCCGAGCACGTAATACACCTATTGTTACCTTCATTAACAAGATGGATCGGGAGGTAAAGCCCCCCATGGAGTTAATGGATGAGATTGAAACTGCTCTTGGCATTGAAGTGGTGCCATTTACGTGGCCTGTAGGTATGGGTAAGGCTTTTGCTGGCGTGATTGATATTGCCAATATGCATATGCGCATGTTCAAAGCAGGGGAAGATCGTGTTACTGAAGACTCACATGCTGTAGTTGATGTAAATGATCCAGCCCTCAAAGAGCGTTTAGGGTCTGACTTAGAAAATGCCTTGGTTGAAGTAGCCCTTATTAAAGAAGCTATGCCTGCATTTGACCGTGAGGCTTTCTTGGCAGGTCGCCAGTCCCCTGTATTTTTTGGCTCAGCTATTAATAATTTTGGCGTGCGAGAAATCTTAAACACACTTGTAGAATTAGCGCCTTCTCCAGGATCCCGTAAGGCACTACAACGTGAAGTCAGTCCTGCGGAAAATAAATTCTCTGCTGTCGTCTTTAAGATTCAAGCGAACATGGATCCCGCACATCGTGACCGTGTAGCATTTTTACGCATCTGTTCGGGGCACTTTCAGCGTGGCATGAAATTGAAAATCTGCCGGAATAATAAAGAAGTACGCACCAATAATGCATTGTCTTTTCTGTCGCAAAGACGCGATATTTTGGACGAAGCATTTCCAGGCGACATTATTGGTTTACCTAATCATGGCTTACTCCGTCTGGGAGATACCCTCACTGAGGGTGAACAATTGCAATTTACTGGCCTACCATTTTTCGCCCCGGAAATATTCCGCATGGTTGAATCTGCCGATCCCTTGCGCTCCAAACAATTGCGAACTGGCCTGATGCAACTCGGTGAAGAAGGTGCTATTCAGGTATTTCGTCCAATGTCTGGAGGCACCATGTTGCTTGGCGCTTTTGGTCAACTGCAATTTGAAGTTGTGAGCCACCGCCTACAAACAGAATATGGTGCAGAGGTACGCCTGCTACCTGCGCGTTATAGCCTAGCTCGCTGGGTTAGCTCAGATGATCCAGTGGTACTCAAAAAATTTATTCAAGAAAATATTCATCGCATGGCGGAAGACGTTGTGGGGGCCTCTGTTTTTCTAGCTTCCCACAAGTCAGAACTTGATGTCGCTCAGCAACGCTGGGAAGCAATCCAGTTCCATGCTCTCAGAGAACATGCCGGACTGATTTATCAATCAGATCTAGCTGGTTGATTATTTACTTTTAGCCTGAGGCGCCTTGCAGTCAAATACTGCTACTAGTTGCGTATCGCTATTTCTGTAAGAGGCAACTTTGCCATATTGCTCACAATAGGCGCTTGCTTTTACGGTCAACTGTGCAATTGACTCGCCGCTACTATTTAAAAAAGTCACGTGATTCGCATCAGATGCGTCTGTATAAACAGCGGCGCACGCACTTAAGCCAAGGGCAAGCACTACAACGTATATATATTCTTTCATATAAAGCCTTTTTTGTTTCATTATTTTTTGCTAGTCTTCATTTTTGCATGCAATAGGGCTGTTAACTTAGCAACAAAGGGCCTATAAATCAAAATACAGATAATGGCGACAGGGTAGGCTACAAGCCATACCCTCATCCATTCAGAAAAGAAATTTTCTGGCAATCCGAGGCGATCATATGTGGTGGCAAAAGTAATGCTTAAAGACATCACACATCCCATAATCAGGGAAAAAATAATATTTGGCAGATTGATCATGCCTTAATCATAGCGCCTAGTGTTTTTAGCTGTTATTCTGAATGGTGATCACTATTGTGCGCCCTAGAAAGGGGGATCTCTTGAGCATCCCTCTTGGATTCATCACTCCACTACTCTAGGAACTCTAATGGCTGTAGGCCAAAACCAAAGAAATAGAAAAAACGATCCCATGCTCACCAAAACAGGCAAACCGCGCCTGGGGCCACTTAACACTGCTCAGTTAACCAAGCTACTGGAAGCGAGCAATAAACCAAAAGAGAAAAGTAAAATATTACGAGCCCTTAGCAAGCAAACTATTGTTGCCGCGTAAATCCAAGCCCCGCCTAAAACGGGGCTTTTTTATTTTCTAGCAAAGAACTCAGTGCCGCTTTACCAACATGCTTTTTCCAAGGATGACTGTGGAGACCACCAGCACAGCAAAAACCAAATTGAGTACAGTGATTGAATCGCCCAATAAGATACTCGCTGCAAAGAGTGTACAAAAGGGTTGAATTAACTGCACCTGACTCACTCGCGCGATACCACCAATAGCTAGCCCCTCATACCAAAAGAAGAAGCCGATGAACATGGGGAACAAACTCAAATACACAAAACTGATCCAGGGAATAGTGCCTGCCTCTAAATAATCAGAGTTGAATGTTAAATAACTCAAAACGATATTAAGTGGCAGTGAAATAACCAGCGCCCAAGAAATGACTGCGCGGGGATTCATCTTTCGAGAAAGTTCGCCGCCCTCAACATAGCCAATACATGCACAAATACCTCCAAGCACCAATAAGCCATCTATATAGGTAAAACTTCCGGCATTTTTAAGTAATGCATAAATCACTACCAAAGCTGCGCCCAGCAATGAAACCAACCAAAATCCTAAAGATGGCCGCTCTTTAAAGCGAATCACACCAATGACGGTTGTAGCCAAAGGCATCATGCCCAAAATAACTGCGCCATGAGAAGAAGAACCCTGTGTCATGGCCACGGTAGTAAAAATTGGAAAGCCAAATACCACCCCTAAGGAAATCACAATAAACTTACCAAAGTCGATTTTTGATGGAAGTGCTTCTTTTTTGTAAATTAGATATGCCAAGGCAACTATGCCTGCAAGCGCTGCCCTGCCAAATGCAATGAAGTAAGGACTAAAGCTAAGAACTGCAATCTTGCTTACTGGCAAGGTTAAACTGAATATCAGGATGCCAATAAAGCCAATCAGCATTCCTTTGGTTTCTTTATTCACTATCAACCCTTATTTTAGATAAGCCATTGTATTGAGAAATCTATGGGTACTTCACCAAATTGCTTATTATGGATAGCAAAGCGCCTCGAAAGACTTGAATGATTACCTATAGAGATGATGCCAAAGTCACAGCAGATCAAGCCATTGATCTTTATGTACGATCCACCTTAGGTGAGCGAAGGCCCATCAATAATGTGGAAACCTTTAAGGCAATGCTAGAGAACGCTAATCTCACAATCACTGCTTGGGATGGCGAGAAGCTCATTGGCATCTCTCGCTCATTGACTGACTTTGCTTATGTTGCCTACTTGGCTGATTTAGCAGTTGATCAGAAATATCAAAAAAGCGGCATTGGCAAACAACTTATTGAAGAGACTAAAGCGCGTCTTGGACTTGAATGCATGATTGTGCTTCTGGCTGCGCCAAAAGCCAATGAATACTATGAACATATAGGCTTTGAGCATAATCCTCGCGCCTGGACTCTCAAAAAATAATGACACATTGATGATTGCTTCATGACTACAACACGCTTTTGCTTAGTCCGCCATGGTGAAACTGATTGGAATGCGTCACACCGTTTACAGGGTCACACGGACATAAAACTTAACTCTCATGGCTTAACCCAAGCTAAGCAGTTGGCCCAGGCGCTGAAAAAAATCAATCTTCAATTTGACGTGCTTTACACAAGCGATTTACAGCGCGCAGAACAAACTGCTAACCCCATCGAAATTCTTTACGAAGTCACTGCAATTAAACATAGTGCATTAAGAGAGCGACATCTCGGAGCATTACAAGGATTAACAACTAAAGAAGCTCCGACTCTAGAGCCTGATTTATGGAGGTCGCACCTTAGCAGGAGCCTTCACGAAGAGTTGCGGGGTGGAGAAAGTATTCTTCAATTTGCCAATCGTATCAATCTTGTCTTAGAAGAAATACGACAAAAACATTCCGGTAAAACAATTTTGCTTGTAAGTCATGGTGGCGCACTCGATATGATGTATCGCCTTTCCAGCGGTCAAGGCTTAGATACAGAAAAGCTAGTTCAAGTACCAAATGCATCGCTGAACTGGATAAGCCATGATGGCTCTCATTGGAAGGTCGATAGCTGGGCAGACACCAGGCACTTAGCTGGGTTGGCTCTAGATAATCTAGATCTATAGTAGGCTCGGTAAATAGCATATGATGGTCGATGCGATCATTTCTAAAGATCCCAATTTATCTAATTGTTGCAGTGTTATCCATGCCGCTTTATGCAATAGATGATGTGCCAGACGGATTACCAGATCATATTGTTGGCGATATAGGGGCGGCAGTCTATACCTCAAATTTGCACATTGGCACAGAGGGCACCCAATCGCTTGTTTTGCCCTATGCCTTTTTTGACTACCAACGTTTTTTTGCTCGCATTGATGAAGTAGGTATTAAAACATTCAAGATGGGTTACGGCTATTTTGAAGTTATTGGAAAAATTAGCTTAGACAACTACAAAGTCAAATCAGCAATGAATGGAACCTCAATCAACAAAGGCGATCCTATTCCGCTAGGAGTCGGGACTTTTCAGGAAACCCCAATTGGTGGATTCTTCGCCAATGCTTATCACGATTTTGGGAAATCTAAAGGGGCACTTTATGAGTTCCTCTATTTTTCTGAGGTGGAAACTTTTGAAAAAGTGATGATCTATCCTCAAGTAGGCATTGAAAGACAATCGAATCAATACGCCAACTATTACTATGGCATCAATTCTGGTCAAGCTGCTATGACGGGCTATAGCGCTTACAATGCCCCAGCAACTAACAATTTGCTAGCTGGCGTAATGATTGAAATACCTGTTATTGATAGTTGGTATATCAACGTTTACGGGAAACGGAAATGGCTGGGCAGCGGCATCAACAATAGCCCTGTCATGAATCGCTCTCACCAGGACAATATTTTTATGGCGGTAGCTTATCGCTTTAAATAATGAGTAAAACTTGCCTAGCGTCCACCCATGCAATCTGGGTTTCTATCTTGAGTAGGAGTTCTGGGATCACAATTTACTGCATCCGGAGAGGTACTACTGAGGTTAGCGCATGCTGCTAATGAAATAGTGATCGCTATCACTGATGCTAAGAATAATATTTTTTTCACTTTAAGCCCCTCAATTTGCCTTGTAATCAATTTATCCTAGCACCATCATAGCAAGCTTTTTACTTACTAAAGAATCTGCTTTGCAATAGCATTAAAAAGTCATCCCCAGTATGGATAATCCTGATACCAGCATCACAAGCTCCATTAACAATAAAAATTTCTTTTCGGGTAGAGCCAAAACAATTCTTTTGGAAAAAATGGAGCCTATCAATACGCAAGCGCCAATCAATACGCCTTGAATAATCGCAGTATTGTTTAAGAATCCTAGCTGATGGAAAGTGATCCCTTTGGTAAATAAAATAGATAAGCTGCTAGCAGCTTCAGTCCCCAAGAAGGCGCCTTTTGTTAACCCGAATGCTAAAAAAAATGGTGTATTAATTGCGCCCGTCGTAGCCACAATTCCTGTGAGGTAGCCAATAGCAGCTCCAACAAGACTCATCTGCCATAGTTTTAAATAAAAATTTTTCTTCCTAAGCCAGCGCCGAATTGGGATTAGCAAAATTAAAAATAGCCCTAGAGTGATTTCAACTAATCGATCATTAAGAGATACTAATGTGTTCACGCCTAATATCACAGCAGGAATGGCTGTGATGCTATAGACAAAGCACACACTCCAATTGATTGAGCTCCACCATAAAAATATGCGAGATAGATTTGCTACCGTAGCAACAAGTGCAATAACGGGAATAGCTTGAATAGGCCCATAAAAATAGACGAGGGCCGGCATTAATATGATGGTTGTACCAAAGCCAATGACGCCGCCTAACACGCCAGCACCTAAGCCTAGCAAGCCTAATACCAGCGCCTGAAGAAGAAGATCGTAAGCAATCACACGAAGTACGCAATCGCTTTAAGTAAAGTGTTTTTCATTCTTATCCATTCTTATTTCAATGACTCAGGGTCAACTCTTTTAAATCTTTGACTACCCGCTCAATAACTTCATCCCAATCGCCTGGATGACCTTGGTTATAAATTTTTAGGCTTGGGTACCATGGGCTCTGCTCTTCATCTACCATCCAACGCCAACATGAGTCATAGCGATTTAATAACCAAACTTTTTTACCCATAGCTGCTGCAAGATGTGCTGTTGAAGTATCAACAGAAATAATGAGATCCAAATGATCAATCAGAGCTGCGGTATCTGAAAAATCTTTTAGCTCTTCCACATAATTCAATAGATTGTCAGTTGGCCAATATTTTGCTTTTTCATTACGCAGCTCAGATTCGGCTGGATCGCCCTTTTGCAAACTAAAAAAATGGATTCCTTGAACTTTCTGCAATTGAGCAATTTTTGACAAAGGGATATTTCTTCGCTCATTAATCGGCCACGCATCTGGTTGATCGGCTCGAAAACCGCCGCTCCAAACCAGGCCAACCCTCAAGCCTAATGAGCTTACGAGCCTTGTCTTCCATTTCTGTGATTTTTCTTCATCGCACTTTAAATAGGATTTGGTAGAAGGAATACTCTCCAAATCTGTCCCAAATAAAAGCGGCAAACTTAACAGAGGTGCTTGGTAATCAATGGTCGTATTAAAGGGCTCATCAAAGCCAATTACTGGGCAGCTAAATTGTTTAGTCATCAGCTTTTTAAGGGGGGGCTGGACTTCAAAGGTCAGCTTTATCCCTAACTTCATTAGCTCATTGATATATCTTGAAAACTGTAAGGTATCACCCAATCCCTGCTCAGACCAAACCAATAGGGTCTTACCAGCACAATTTTCTAAATGCTCAAGCGCCGGAATATCTTGGTGTCTTCTAGAGGGTGGGTTCTTGCTGAACCATCTTGATTCATAAAGGCTCCAGCCATTCTTAAAATTACCTATCGTTAAGTCTATTAGGGCTTTATTCCACTTAGCATCTGCATTATCAGCCCGCAAAATAATTGCCTGTTCATAGGCGTGCAATGATTTATTAAATAATTTTTGATCGGCAAAATTAATGCCTTTGTTATACCAAGTCAAAACATGCTGAGGATTTATTTTTAAGGCCTTATCAAAGCAAGCCAATGCTTCTTCGTAGCGAGTAATTTCATTAAGAACTGCGCCTTTGTTCGCCCACGCATCAGCATTATTTTCTCTGAGCGCTAATGCCCTATCAAAGCAAATCAAACCATCTTCAAAACGCCTTAAGGACTTTAAAGCTATACCTTTATTTGTCCAGGCCTCAACGTACTGAGGATTTAAAGCGATTGCTTTATCAAAAAATGATAAAGCCTCTTCGTAGCGCTTTAATTGTTGCAGTACAACTCCAATGCCGGTAAAGGCGCTATCGGCCCCATTTCCCAAAGCTAGAGCTTTGTTATAGCAATCCATTGCTTCATTGAAATACTTTAGCTCTTGTAAAGCATTTCCCTTATTGTTATATGCCATGGCATATTGAGGGGCTAGTGCAATTGCCTTGTCATACCACTCTAAAGAATCGGCAAACTGATTAAGCGCTTGAAGAGCATTACCCTTGTTGTTATAAACCTCAACATTATCCGGAGCCAGTGTAATTGCTCTATCGTAGCTCTCTATTGCATCTTCTATACGGCCGAGTTCTTGAAGTATGTTGCCTTTATTGCTGTGGGCGAAGGCATTATCTGGGTTTAGTTCTAAGGCTTGATCAATTAAGACGAGAGCTGCTGGCCAGTTCCTCCTCATGGCATATAAAATGCCCATAAACCTTAATGCATCGGGGTGCGTCGGCTGCGCATCGAGTACCTCCTGCAATAATTTTTCAGCTTGATCATAGTTATTTTGCTGAAGAGCCTGAACAGACAGTCCAAGCAAATGAGAAATTTGAGCATCCATTGTGTAATAGTAGCTCAACCGCGTAGGAAGACCCTTCTTGAGGCGTCCTATAGGATAATTTAAACAACAAAAACATTTATTTACTGGAAAGGAAAAGAGGATGCATGATCTGAACTCTGTGATTCACGCGCTTGACCTCCAACCACATCCTGAAGGTGGATTTTACAAAGAGGTCCACCGCTCAAAAACAATCGTTAAGGATGCTGTTCATTCCAAGGATAAAAGTGCCTATACCAGTATTTATTATTTACTTGCTGGAAAAGATTTTTCATCTTGGCATCGCATTAAATCTGATGAAACCTGGTTCTTTCATCTGGGCTGCGATGTGTTCATCTATTTCTTTGATGAGCATCTTTGCTTGCAAAAAATTACCCTAGGAATGGCATCAAAAAGATTGCAAGCAACCATTCCTGCAAATACGTGGTTCGCTGCTAGGCCCGTAGTTGATGACTCTTTTTGCCTTGTGAGTTGTGCCGTAGCGCCAGGCTTTGAATTTGATGAATTTGAGATCGCAAAGCGAGATCAGCTGCTCAAATCATTTGGAAGCTCGGCCGAAAATATACAACTGATCAAAGCGCTTACGAGAGAAGAATAAAACTTTTTTAAATCACTTCCAGTACTTTGCCTAAGGAATTACCTTCATAATCTGGTTTCTCACCAATCTCTTCATAGGGATGAGCTAAGCGATTTACCCAAAAGACATCGAAGCCATACCATTTGGCTGCCAAGGCATCCCAGGCATTGCTAGAGACAAATAAAATCTCTTCTTTCTTCACAGGAAACGCTTTCAATAGCAGCTCATAGGCTTGCGGCGATGTTTTAAATAAGCGCACTTCTTCAACCGTCACCACTTTGTCGAGGTAAGGTTTTAAGCCATTGCTCTCTACAACGGTAGCCAACATATCTTTACTGCCATTGGACAAAATGGCAGTTGCAATACCCCTGCCTTTGATGTTTTTCAAAACAGCTAGGCTGTCCTCAAAACTTGTCAACTTGGCGTACTGATCCATAAGACGCTTTTCATCATCAGACGATAGAGTTAAATTCATGCGCTTGCAGGCGTAGCGTAAAGATCGAATGGTGAGCTCCCAAAATGGCAAATAATATTTGCTGCCATTGGGGTTGGGATCGCTCATTGTGACTAAGCGAGTGTATTCAATTTGACGATCACGCCACATTAATGCGAATGCTTGGCCATTGCCAGGAAATAATTCTTCGGCAAGCTGACCCATGGAATAAACATCAAATAACGTGCCATAGGCATCAAAAGCGATTAACTTATACATATTGACAATCTAAAGTGCCTTAAACAAGGAAAGGGCAGAACTGAACCCAATAATGACAACCGCTTCATAAACTCTCTTTTGAGATTCTATTAGTATAGTAGTAGAAAATAGCTTCAACTTCGTTGTTATAGACATTCACAATCATGGAGGAAATCATGGCTACAAAATCTTTGGCGCAAAAAATTGATATTGGAATTAATGAAAAAGATCGCAAAGCTATTGCAAAAGGCTTATCTGGACTCTTAGCAGATAGTTATTCTCTCTACCTGATGACGCATAATTTTCATTGGAATGTTACGGGTCCGATGTTCAACACACTTCACACTATGTTTATGGCGCAATACACCGAACAGTGGGCAGCCCTAGATTTAATAGCAGAGCGAATTCGAGCCCTAGGAGAGCCTGCACCTGGCACCTATAAAGAATTCTCGAAGTTAACTTCAATTCAAGAGGTAGCCGGAACACCAAAAGCGATTGATATGGTTCGTCATCTTGTAAAAGCGCAAGAGGCTACAGCAAAAACTGCTCGAAAACTTTTTCCCTTGGTGGAGAAAGCGAATGATCAGCCCACAGCAGATCTTTTAACACAGCGCCTAGATATTCATGAAAAAACTGCGTGGATGCTAAGAAGCATATTGGAAGAATAAATTTGTTCTGAAGAGCCTATGGCCTATCTAATCTTGATTACCTTTAGATACAGACCGCATGATTCTTAACAGCTCAACATCATGACTTGGTAATCCATCGAGTAGCCCAGTCAAATGAGGAACATCCTTCGCAATTTGATCGCCGCCATAAAATCTTAGGGCCCAATTCGGAAATAATCTTTGATCGATCTCATCAAATTCAATTCGATGAAGAATTTGATGACGCTGGTCTTTCTGAATTTTTTCCCAAAGGAACAGAACATCTTCTCGCCTACCTTCGAGAATCTGTGCAAAATGGCCATTCTCATAAAATAAGACGCCCGTAAGCGCATGATCCTGATTCCACTTATGAGAAAAATCAAATAAGCTAACTAGACTTGACAATCCCATATCCTGGGTTGCTTTACTAACATAGCTAAGCTCAACTAATTGATTTGGATCTTCTGAACTCACTAGCGCCCTTACGATACCCATGAAAAATAAAACCAGTTTGTACCTTTATTAGCAGATCCAATACCAGTACTAACCCTAGCGTGATCAATAAAAAACCACCCGAAGGTGGTTCTTATAATCCTTAATAGTCAAGGATGTTAAATCCAAATTACTTATCAAGCTTGACGGTGACTCCACTGGCACTGAGGTTCAATTGAAGACCCTCTGAGGTGCTTGTTAAACGCATAATGACGCCATTCTCATTCTTCAACACCGTACCTCCAACACCACCGCCCAAAGTAATGCTGCTCTCGAGCTTAGTGAATGTTCCAGGAAACTTAGCTAAATCAGCTAAGTCATAAACCTCGCCAGTTGCAGATAGCTTAGACACCCCAACGTTTGCCCCTAGGCTCATTCCACTAATTTTGAATGGATATTTTTTTCCTTGATAGGTGAGTACGCCACCCCCAGTACTACCTCCCACAATTAAAGCAAACTGGGTTTCATTAATGCTCACTGTGCCAGATGGCTTTTTGGGAGCGTCTGCTGCAGTAGCGCCAAAGCTCAAAATAGATAAAGCCAAAATTAAAAATGAAAGGACTTTTCGCATGCTCATCATATAACTTCTCCATTTGTTGTAGTCATCAAATGAGATGCCTACGAAATTAGCAAGATTGCTTATTTGAGCTTACTCCGGTTGTTTGAGTAATACAAATAAAAACATCCATTAGGTAAAGGGATCAATTATTCTCAAATCAAGCCCCGCCTTTAAAGCAAGTCTCTAACAGGCGGATCTACGCGACTAGCTCGACTGTGCCAGTGTCCAGGTGATAAAGGCCGCCCACCACCTTCAATTTCTTGTCTTCAACCAATTTTCTTAATAAAGGGGTTGAGTCTTTAAGCATTGCTACGTTGATTTTGATATTTGCTACTGTGGTGGCGGACAGCAAATCGCCACCATCTTTTTTGCCCGCCTTAACCGCCCCCTGAAGACTTGTAGTAATTACTTGAATATGGCCTGGGAAATCAACATTATCTTTATCGGCCTTAATAGCAGCCTTAACAGCGCCACATTCAGTGTGGCCCAAAACCATAATGATTGGGGCATTTAATACTGCGGCCCCATATTCAATGCTAGCCAAAATATCTGGGGAAACATAATTTCCGGCCAAACGATTTACAAATAGATCGCCGCGCCCTTCATCAAAACATAACTCTGGACTTACCCTAGAATCTGCGCAAGATAAAATAGAAGCAAAAGGATTTTGACCTTTAGTTAAAGCAGCCCTTGTTTGACTAAAGTTACGAAGATTGGATTTACCGCTCGCATATCTTTTATTCCCATCCATTAAACGCTTAAGAGCAGCCTCAGAATTCATTACATTTGCGGGAATTGGTGGGCTATCACTTGCCGCTAATAGTATTTTGCTATCGAAGATTGATAACAATGAAGCAGCTCCAATAATCTTAAAAATACTACGGCGGGTATATGGACTCATCATCGCTCCTAAGAGTTGCACTATGTTTGAAATCTGGGGCACTGGGGAAAACAGCATGCCTAGTCAGCCCATAGATCTATTGGACTCACTCTAGCCGAACTTATTGAAAACAACAATAACTTTAAAACTAACAAAAAAACTACTCTAGGGTGGTTTTGGTGTTTCTTGATGGCTCGTGGTGGAATCGAACCATCATTTAGCCCATGAATACCATTTAAAAGACGCTTTACCACCCCTTAATCATTGCCCCACTTAAAACTTATAATGCTCACTAATCATGGATAAAAAATTCTCTCTCGCTGATGGTATGGGGCATCACAAAGCTGGTAATTTTGAATTGGCAGATGAGGTCTACTTGTTCCTTCAAAATTTAGATCCTTATAACGTCCAGCTACTATGCTTGAGGGGGCTGGTTGCGCAATCAATAAATCAACCCAATAAAGCTATTGAATTATTTCAAAGAGCAAATGCTCTACAACCCGATGACTTTAATATTCAATTACAGCTAGGCATTAGCTATAGTCAGGCGGGGGAAATCAATCTTTCCAATCCGTTTTATGAGAAAGCGATTGCTCTAGCGCCATACGCAATAGAGCCACTGGTCAACTATGCAAATAATTTATGCAAGCTTAAATTATTTGATAAAGCCTTTAGTGTCTATCAAAAAGCAATGGTATTAGAGCCAACATCTTCCAAATTAAATTACAACATTGGCACACTTTTTCTAAACAAAATGGAACCTGATGGGGCAATTAAATGGCTAGAAGCGGCTGTGAGCCTAGACCCAATGTATACAAGCGCATGGAATAGTTTGGGTGTTGCATTAACAGAAACTGACGATTTGCATGAGGCCCTGGTAGCTTATCAAAAAGCAAGCTCACTAGATCCTGAATTTATTGAGCCCCTATTCAATCAACATGCGATTTATGTAGACCTAGGAATGGCTGACCAAGTAATTGATGTCCTTCAAAAAGCCATCGCTATTGACGAGAACAACAATACATTAAAGTTTTTTTTAGGAATAGCCTATCAATACTATGGTGAGAACGCGAAGGGTGTAGCACTAATAGATTCAATCTCTCAAAATACCGATGTCTATCCAGAAATAAGCTCTTGGAACTATTTACAAAATGAGTTTTTTTCTAATCCCAAATTAGTCGGGACGAATACAACCACAATTCAGATTGCTATAGATGCGGCGAAGTTAGATGGCTTAAATTTAGAATTTGGTGTTTATAACGGGAAATCCATTCGAAGAATTGCATTGCTTGTAAACCAAGAGATTCATGGGTTTGATAGCTTTGAAGGGCTTCCAGAAAGCTGGAATGATGAACCCAAAGGAAGCTATAGCGCAGAGGGCTACCTTCCAGAAGTACCAAAAAATGTAGTACTTCACAAAGGCTGGTTTAACGAAACACTCCCTGTTTTTATAAGCAAATTTAATGCCCCCGTTCGTTTTTTACACATTGACTGTGATCTATACAGCTCTACAAAAACAATACTGGATTTATTAGCTCCGAAAATAATTACGGGAACGGTAATAGTCTTTGATGAATTTATAGGCTATAAGTCTTGGGATAAGGATGAATTTAAAGCCTTTAATGAGGCTGCACAACGTTATGGATGGAAGTATGAACTGCTCACCTTCAGCTTTGTTACTAAGCAAGTTGCATTAATCATTCAATAATCTGCCCACAAGTCTATGTACAGATGAAGATAGTGGGAATAGCATCTGGGCAATAAAAAACCACTTCAAGCTTTCACCCAAAGTGGTTAAACCCGTATGAGCGGGCAAGCCAAACTAATTATTTTTTCTTAAATAAACTGGAATGAAGACTTCATCGTTTTTAGCATTCATTGTTTTAATTCCAGTTTGCTGCGTCTCCAAACTTCCCAAGCCAATTTCTAAAATATAGCCATAAACCTCGGCATTGCTTAAAGTATCTTTTGGTATTTGTTTGAATCCTAGCAATTCACCATTTTCAATCCGAACCAATTCAGAAATTGCCAATCCACAAGAACTCGCAATCATCGGCAATGTCAGTCCTCGTGCCTCTCGCACATCACGAAGACGCCTACCGATCTGCCTAAAAGATTGTATTTCCGCTAAATTCATAAGACCCCGAACAAATATAGGTCTCCATAGTCTTCCCCCTGAGGGCCCTAGTCAATTAGCCTCAGAGCCAATTGGCGCCGGGACGCATTCAATCACAAACTTAGCGCTGCGACTAACAGCATCTTCCTAATAGATCAAATCGCCCTAAAACTGCATGATCTAGATTCTGAGTAGCTCGGGATGTATAAACCCTACTTTTTAGATTTATATTTTTGTACAGCCTCTTTTAAGTCTGAGTATTCCTCACAACCAAAAAAACAAACCTTATCCAATCTTGCCAATAAAGCCTCCGCCCCAGGTAGGTCGTTGTTGGTTAACTTTAGCATCCCGTAATATTCAAGAGCGCCGCGATGATTAGGGTCTATTTTCAATGCGGCTTGATAATACTTTTCAGCCCCAGCTAAGTCAGGTGGTTGCTTCTTGCGAAGACTGTAACCTAATAAATTATTCCAATCGGCTGAACCTGTTTCGTTAGCGGCCTGCAATTGCTTTACTGCCTGATCATATTTTTCAGATTTAATGCTTGCCCTTGCTTCAGTCAACCAAACTGGGTCTGACTTGATCGGCGCAGTATCTGCGGCCCATGTAGTTCCCATTAAAGACAGAAACATTAAAAGCGTAAAAGATAAATATTTCATAAGGCCCTCTAAGTAAAGCTGTCTATCGTCCCATGGTTAAGGACTTGGGTAGATTGTGTGGAAAAGATGTTCTCCGTTTTTATTTACTTTTACTAACACCATGTCACCCACGCCAACCACTTTCCCAGTGTAGGCCTGAATATTGACATGGTGTGTTACTAGAATGAGTGGCGCCTTAGTTTGCTTGGCCAACTCACTTTTAATGAACCCCACTAATTCTTTGGTTTGCCTCTTTTCAAGACTCATATTGTCAAAAAATGAGCCAAGTGATGGATCAATGTTTATCGGGCCTTTATTAAGAAGGTTTGCTGTATCCAAACATCTACACCACGGGCTACTAAATACGTCTGCCTTTTGAATACCTTGCTTGCTTAACCATATCCCTATTGCCTTAGCTTGCTTTTTTCCGTAATCACCCAAGTTTCGCTGACTAGAGCACTGACTAATAACATATCCAGCAGGATCTCCGAAGCCAGGAGCATCTGCATGCCTCATCAGCAACACATGCTGGCCATCCTGTAAATCATTTGCCAAAGAAGCTGCTGCTTGCTGAGCGATAAAAAGGCCACTCAGTAAAAAAATAGATGTAGTAATTATTCGATTAAAACGAGTCATAAAATTTCGCTATTTTGTAAGTCAGCTACCCCATCCTAATCGATAACTCATAATCCCGCCAGACCAACAGAGATGCGCAGTGCACGATTAATACTTCTGATATTTCATTTCATAAAACACCCCATTCATTAATATTTTGATATTGCTTTATCAAGGCTATTTTTATAAGCACTAAGCCCTATGATCTAGATCAAAAAAGATCTCTAAAACTATGTCCTGAAGGCTTGCTAATGGCAGCCTATCGGCCTAATATGAAACAGTCAGGTTAACTTCAAATTCCATAAGAAAGGGCAACATCATGAAAATACTGCTACCAATAGATGGTTCTAAGTCATCTCTGAATGCTGCAAAGTATGTGGCGAAAATGGCTAAAAATTCTCGTAGCCCAACTACCGTTACTTTAGTAAGCGTCCATGATGATGCAGGACTTGGACATGTCAAACAATTCGTCGCTAAAAGTGTTGTTGATGATTATTTGCGTGAGGTAAGTGAAAAAGAACTAAAAGCGGCACAAAAAGTTCTTGATACAGCTCGCGTTAAACACAATATGGTGATCAAACGTGGGCCTATTGCTGAGGAAATTATTGCTCTTGCCAATAAAGATAAAGTTGATTTAATTGTGATGGGCACAAAAGGACGAAGTAGTTTTGTAGACATTTTGATGGGCTCTGTAGCACAACGTATTAGTAGTTCAGCAAAACAACCCGTATTGCTTATTAAATAAGCTACTTTGTTGTTTTCAACGCCATTGCTTTAGATGAATTTTTGAATGGCACCATTAAGCTAGTTAAGCCTCATCTATCAGACCAAACTAAAACCACCCGAAGCTGGTTTTAGTCTTTATTGGCGTCCTAGGGCCAATTGACTAAGGCCTAGGATTGATGATCGGGCTTCAAGCCGCCCAGCGCCTCAATCTCTCTGGCCATCTCTAGGCTATTAGAATCCTCGACATTCTCCCTTAGATCGTCAATAACACCTTGGCGATCCCTGGCAGGACGATTTTGACTAATCTTCCACTTCGCTTCAATTTTTTCAACTAATAATTCGACCCCCACAATATTTGCCAGCATTGTTTCAATGTAATCTTTTGGGGCGTCCGACACAGCCCACGGATCTTTTCTGCTTGACTCCATTTTCTCCGTTAGGATCTTCACAATTTGATGTTTATCTTTTTCATCCTGAATGGCGGATAGCGTGCCATTGATGTGAACACTTAAATAGTTATAAGTGGGAACAACTTTATGGGTTTCTTTTTTCGTGGGGTATGAAGATGGGCTGATATAAGCTTCATATCCAGAAAAGACTAGCAATACTTTTTGCTTTTTCTCACCAACTTCCCATATTGGGTTTGCTTTAGCTGTATGTGCAATCAATTTGCTCCCGACATCTACATCTCCACTGGGCATCATGAAAGGAAGGTGGTTTCCAACCAGCTCCCCATCAACATTGGCAACCATCAGTCCGAGTGGATGAGTCTTAATAAATTGAGAGATCTTCTTTAGATCAGTCTCAAGAAAGTGTGAAGGGATATACATCTAATAATTAAAACATATATTGATTCAATCAATCCCAAAGCCAAATGAAAAAACCACCCGAAGGTGGTTTTGGTGTTTCTTGGTGGCCCGGGGCTAAATCGACCGGGGCATAAGAATTTCTTATCTTTAAGGCTTTAGCTGAGCTCTAATTTCACCAGGTTTGTAGGTGGCACTATGAACATTGAGATAAAGATTGCCGCTCTTCAAACTTTGGAGCTGAGCATCCGTTAATTTGGCGCCAGCTGGGGCTGACCAAACATTATCTGCAGTCTTAGTAAATGGAACGATGACAGGGCCATTTTGACCCATCGGCGCCTCATGAATATGTGCCATAGTTCCCTCAATACCAGTCGTGGTAATAGTTCCAGACACTGAGCCATCTGGAGCAACCATGATTGAGCCAATACCAGAAGCTGAAGTCATCACTGGCGGAACCTCTTGAGATCCAGCGAGAGTTACTTTCATTGACTGTGCTGAAACAGCTAATGAGACGATGCCAACACACAAGCCCAAAACAACTTTAGCTAAAACATGATTTATTTTCATTTATATCTCCTATTGGTTTAGTTCCAAATTGAGACTATCACATCTAGGCTGATGAGGTATGTCGATTGATTAAATTGGAAGAAATGGCGCCTAACTGAGCCAAGCCTTTAATGAAAATAGCCCGACATCTAGGATGCCCGGGGTAGGCCATAAAATTCTTTTGCCCCCTCTACTAGCAAATTAAATTCTTTAAGATTGGGCGTATTAGGATTTCCGCCCTCAATAAAGGTGCCACCAATGACCCCAATGTCTTTGGGCCCAGAATTTGCTAAGCGCTTGGGGAATATATAAAAAGAGCGCTTCACCTTTTGATCTGCTTCTGTTTTTCCCTCCCCAAAGTAAACCAAAATCATGTAATTCATATTTTGAGGAATTTGATTCTTGAGCATGATTAAGTGCCCATGAACAGGTGCCACTGAAGCATCATTGGCTAATTGATTGATGCCGTGCAGAGGGACTTGCTATAGTGGCAGCTACACCGACCGCGGAAGTTTTTAAAAAGTTACGGCGGGAAGATTGGCTCATATCAACTCCATTCACAATGCTTCAATTTATAGTAGATTGCTGCAAATGAAAAGCTACCCAAAGATGACTTTAGAGCCTCTAGGTCGCCCAGGGCTGAATTGAACAGGGCCGCGGATGTTTAATCCTATTTCCAGTAAGCTGATGGCTTTCTTCGCGAATATATAAATGAATATTAATTCCGATTTTGCCCAGAAGGTAGTCATCAATTGCTCAGACTCAGACTGGATCCCGTCACCTATACCAGGCATCGAAAGAAAATATCTGGATCGAGTTGGCGATGAGATTGCGCGAGCTAGCTCACTGGTTAAGTACGCTCCCGAATCATCTTTCACTGAACATATTCATGGCGGCGGAGAAGAAATATTGGTTCTTGAGGGAACGTTTTCTGATGAGCATGGTGACTATCCGGCCGGCACCTATATTCGCAATCCACCCAATAGCAAACATGCTCCACACTCAAGAGAGGGTTGTGTCTTATTTGTAAAGCTAAGGCAATTTAATGCCCAAGATGATTCAATAGTAAGAATAGATACCGCTACAGCCAACTGGCATCCCGGCTTAGTTCAGGGTCTATCCGTAATGCCGCTTCATGAATTTGATGGCGTTGGCACAGCCTTAGTTCACTGGGCGCCGAATACTATTTTTAATCCTCACGTTCATCCAGGCGGAGAAGAAATATTTGTCTTGAAAGGAATATTTCATGATGAGCATGGTTCTTATCCTGCCGGAACCTGGATAAGAAGTCCTCGATATAGTAAACATGCCCCCTTCACCAAATCAGAGGGCGCACTCATCTATGTAAAAACTGGCCATCTCTATCAATGAATAACTTTTTTGAACGACACAAAAGTCATCTAGCGTATTTAATTAACTCTGCATAATCCTCTTCAAATATCTCACCAATTTCTTTATAAATCAGCTTATTGTTAGCATCAAGAATCAGAAGCACGGGCACTCCACGAATTTTCCCAATGGCCTGATTAAGTTCCGGAGTCATCATTGCCGCTGGAAAACTATAGTGGTTTTGCCTCATATATTCCTTGGCAACCGTCGGCGTTTTATCAATGGAAATAGTCACTATATTTATTGATCCTGGCGTAATACGTTTAGAGAAGCTCTCTAGATAATTATTCTGGCGCTTACAAAATGGGCACCAAGAAGCCCATAATTGAATAAGTGTATTTTTTGTATTATTTTTGGGGATTTCAAAATAAGCCCCGTCTAAAGTTTGGACTCTTTCAAATGGTAATGTTTGGCCAATCTCAATTGCCATTAATAAGCTTGGCATTGTGATGCTAAATATAAAAATAAATGCGGCAAGAAGTGGTTTGATTGGCTTTAGCATTTAGGGCATTCAAATAGGGGGCACAATTGGCATATTAACGAATACTTCATCTACTCTATAGGAGACTGCTATTTAAAAATAGCCCAACGTGTGGGCTATTGTGATTGTTGCTGGGCTGGACCGAACTCGACAAGAGCATAGGCTGCCTGACTCCATCTCTAGACTGCTAATGGTAATTCCACCACAAACGTAGCGCCACCGCCAACAGCATCGTCGTAATGAATCGAACCGCCATATCTAGTGACAATGTGCTTACAGAGCCACAAGCCCAAACCCATGCCGGATTGTCTGGTAGTGCTTAACAATTCAAATAATTGGGGTTTAAATTCAGCAGATACGCCATCGCCATTATCAGAAATGCTCAAGCGAACCAGCTTGCTAGATTTAGTAGCTTCTATCGTAATACGCCGCTGTAGCGTTCCCGAGTTAGCCAAAGCCTGTAAGGCGTTGTTCATCAAGTTCAATACCACTTGTTCTATTTCGGCTGGATTGACCTTAACTACCAACCGGTCATCAACTTGAAGTTGCATTTGGATATTCTTCGACTTCAGTTCTGGCGTAACAATATCCAACACTTTAGATATCAAATTTCCCAATTGAACTTCTTCGGCACTTGAATTGTTATCGGAAAATATTGATCTGAGTGATTTGACAATCGTCGCCGCACGATTGTTATCGGCCTCTAGAGAATCTAAAATCTCCTTACCCAACTCCGGATTGATGACCCCTTTTTCTAATTTTGTTTTGAGGAATTGGATATTGAGATTAGACGCCCCCAGAGGTTGATTGAGTTCATGAGCAATAGATGCCGACAGCGCACCAGTGGCCGCCGTCTTATTAGCCTTCATTAGCCCATAGATAAGACGCTCTTTTTCCTTTAAAAGCGCAGTAATTTTGGCACTATCTTGTATGGCTTGAACTTTTTCAATGCTCATTTTTTCCAGCCAATAACCAAGGACTGCCACATAAGATAGGATTGCGATACCAAGCCACGCCCATCTAATTGACGCACTAATTACCCCTTCTTGATATAAGTTAGGAGTAGATAATCCCCCATCAATGTACAAGGCTACAAACCTAGCAATAGTAAGGGCCAGCTCGATAGCAATGGTGTAAACCAAAAACCTAAGTTGAGTAGAGCTAATTCCCTTAAGACGCCCTAACTCCTTTAGCTCCCAAATAAAACAAGAGGCTCCCATAAGGCTGATCAAGCCAACTCTTTGTATAAAAAATCCTTTCTGCCTTAAGTATTCAAATAAAGCTGCGAAAGCCAACAAGCCCGCAAGAACAAGAATATTTACATTTTTTGGAATCGAGCTACTAAGAGAGCGGCAAAATAATCCAAAGTAAATAAAGCTCGCAATAAAACAGGTATTTGCCAATGTCAGTAAGGATAAGGATATTGCTGAAGCTACTGCGAAGAGGGTAAATGAAGTGGCAGTAAGCGTGAGGGCAGTAAGCCAAAGTTTTTCGGATTGGCCGGCCTTACCCAACGTTAATATAAATCTTGACCCGTAAAGCAATCCCCATAAGATCAGAGCATAAACAAGGAAGAATATTTCGTTTGCGTATTTCATTCATTTGAATAGTACTACTCTTATAAAATCACATTGAACACAACCCCCCTTTTAAAGGGCAGTTTTTGATGGGAATGCCCAAGGGAAGTGGTGAGGCCATAAAAGAAAATAGCCCAATCAGTGGGCTATTTGATGTTCTGTCTCGTCCGGGGCGCAATCGACCAAAGCCTAGGAAACCTAATCCTATTTCTTGAGTCTTTCATTGCTTGGAAAGAGATTCTTTCTTGACTCTTCATCCACCTCCATCTTAAAGGTGAACTTAGTCTTAATTGCTTCAACAGCTTGAGCACTTGGCTTCGCATTAATTTCATCTAAAAGGCGTTTGACACTAGGCAACTTTTCCCAGGCGCCTTCTCCTAATACAAAAGGAATGACCCTAGCCCAGCCCCAAACAGACATATCGACAATGCTGTATTCAGTCAACATATAGGGCTGTTTAGATAAGCGCTCTTCAATTAACAACCAATGACGCCATGCTTCAAAGTCGTAGCGATTGACCGCATATTCTTTTGGCTCTGGAGCAAAGTGTTTGAAGTGAACAGCTTGTCCGCAATAAGGTCCAATGCCAGTAGCGACAAACATGAGCCATGAATAAAGCTCAGCATGCGCTTGTGGAGTGTTTGCTGGCATGAACTTACCAATCTTTTCGCCTAAGTACAACATGATGGCATTGCTATCAAACACCTTAATGTCACCATCGACTAATGCAGGCGTCTTTCCATTAGGGTTGATTGCTCTAAATTCTGGCGTATGTTGTTCGCCCTTGCGGGTATCGGTAACAATAATTTCGTAAGGCGTGTTTGTCTCTTCTAAATAAAGAGCTACTTTTGCTGGATTAGGTGATGGGTGATAGTAGAGCTTAAGCATTTTTTATTCCTAGAAAGGTGTATTTTTAATAATACTCACAAATGAAAAAGCTACCCGAAGGTGGTTTTAGTGTTTCTTGGTGGTCCGGGGCGGAATCGACCAGAGCCTAGGATGTTGATTCCTTTTATGCCACCAATCTCAAGCCACGATAAATTTAAGATTGCCAAGCTTCTCAATGCGCGTTTCAAGCTTATCGCCTGGCTTTAGCCATACCTGTTTTTCTTTGGGATAGCCTGTAATGACGCCCTCTGGGGTGCCGGTAAAAATAATATCACCTGGCTCTAGAGTAAAAATTTTAGAGGCGTAGCTCACAATCTGAGCACAATTAAAAACCATATCGTTAGTATTGGATGATTGACGAACCTCACCATTAACGTATTGCTCTATCTTTAGTTGATTTGGATTTCCAACCAAATCTGATGTCAAAATATATGGGCCTATAGGCGCAAAACCATCATTGGTTTTGCCAATCATCCACTGACTACTGCGTTGCTGTAAATCACGCGCCGTAAAGTCTTGCCCTGTAGCATAGCCAAATACATATGACAACGCATCGGCCTCACTAACGTTATATGCGCGCTTACCCATCACAATAACTAACTCTGCTTCGTAATCAAACTTTTCTGCGTTGACTAATGATGCCTTTACAACACCATTATGGCTATTAAGTGTGTTATTGAATTTATTGAATAAAATTGGCAATGTTGGGATGGGATTATTAGTTTCTTTGGCATGCTTTGCATAGTTCAATCCCACGCAGATAATTTTCTCGGGGTTGGTAATAGCAGGTGCATATTCGATTTTAGATTCGTCCAAAAACAAATTTGGGCCACCCTTACTCAATGCCAGGCTCACCAGCTTACCTAGGCCTTGATCGCCATTCTGAATCAAATCATCAGTATTAATTGGCGCCTTAACCTTAAACTGTTTTGCTGCTTTAGCAACATCTAAAATCCCTTTGTCTGTCTTTACGCCTAGAACATATTTATCGCCCTCTTTATAATTTAGAACAGTCATGTTCTTTGCCATGTCAGGATTAGCAATCCTGATAGCGCCTGCGCCAGGTCCAGCTGCCTCAGCCTGATTTGCAATAAAAGGGGTTGTTAGCGCAGCACCGCCTGCTAAGGCAGATACTTTTAGGAATTCACGTCTTTGGTTACTCATAGTCTCTCCACATTTAACTCTTGTAATTAAAGTTTTTTACTCCGACTAGTAATCTAACATGGGGTTAACATCGCTATCCTAGGGATTACCCGTCTCAGACCAAATAAAAAAACCGCCTGAAGGTGGTTTTGGTGAGTCATGGTGGCCCGGGGCGGAATCGACCGGGACTCAGGATACTCTCATCCTACCTCTGGCTACTTCCAGCTAAGGTTCAATTTCTTATGCGAAGCGGCGCAATCTCTTAAATAGAGATTAATCAGGCTTTGATAAGGAATACCCACCTCTTCCGATACAGATTTGAAGTAGCTCACTGAATCCTCATCCAATCGAATGGTAATTGGCTTCTTGAGCAGGGAAGCATATGGATTTTTACGAGCTTTTGAGAAATCATATTCTTTGCGCATATTCGTCACCTTTAATAAGTTTTTGTCTCTTTGGCGGTTGCCTTGCGGGCCGAAATAATCCGAATGACATTACCCTCACTTCGATAGCAATGGCAAACCAAAATTACACGAAGGGAATGGCTTACCCCTAACAAAATAAATCTGTCTTCATCTTCCGAATGATCGGGATCAGAAATTAACTTAGCACTTTCATCATAAAACACAGATTTCGCCTCTTCAAAAGAAATGCCGTGTTTCTTCAGATTGGCTGAAGCTTTTCTGGGTTCCCATTCAAATCGTAACGAAGTCATATGTACATTGTACATATATTAATTA
>Ga0194038_1000096_pt1 | contig 36802 bp, 41 predicted proteins | sample JunL226m_MetaG_FD_148630 | JGI IMG/M metagenome (GOLD analysis project Ga0194038, IMG submission 148630) | Anoxic zone freshwater microbial communities from boreal shield lake in IISD Experimental Lakes Area, Ontario, Canada - Jun2016-L227-6m | ecosystem: Environmental > Aquatic > Freshwater >... | reverse complement strand
CTTAAGACGTTGGCCTTTTGCCATATTTAGCACTCCTTTAGGGTGAAGATTATCAAAAATCCTCTCTTTTGGAGTGGTACTAAAAATTAGGTCAGTTCACTATTCAACAGTCACTATCAAGCAATCCACTTCCTAATTATTTCTTTAGCACCCCTAGTAACGATGCCATTAAAGGAAATGCTGGAGCCTTAAATACAGCCGTCTTTTATAGCTCGTATGCTTCTAGCAAAATTACAACCAGTGCTACTGGAGTTATCACGGTTTCTAATACTTCGGATGGAACAGATTCCCTTACAAACATTCAGCGCTTACAGTTTGGTGATGGTGCTGCTTTATCGTATGACATTGCCGCCACCCAAACTGCAGGCTCTAGCTACATGCTGTATAAAGCTGCCTTTAACCGTGCGCCTGATACACCTGGCCTAGGCTTTTGGATTAGCAAGATGGATGGTGGTATGGATTACAACACTGTTGCACAAAACTTTGTCAATAGCACAGAATTTAAAACAGCCTATGGCGGCTCTAACCCATCAGTCAATACTTTAGTGACCAAACTGTATAACAATGTTCTGACTAGAAATCCTGATGGTGGGGGCTTGGCTTTCTGGCAAGAAAAACTGTCCACTGGTGGCTGGACTACTGCTAATGTTCTAGGATACTTTGCTACCTCTGCAGAGAATGTTGCCAATGTGACGTCACTGATTGCCAATGGCATCCCCTACCAAGAGTGGGTGGGTTAACTTTTATTAACTACTTCTCTGATTCGGTCAATCGTTTCAGCCATTGGGGCGTTAGGAGAAATCTCTAAGCCTAAAGCTCTGCCAATGTTATTAATTCTGATAGGGTCGGTGGGAATACCTCCTTGGTCGATGGCAGCGAGAAGTTTTTTCGCCTGACCAACAGCGCTAGCATCTTCAGCTTGTTCTGGACTATCTGGCGGTAAATTCTTAATCAGAGCGCTGATCCAATCTGACCAGTCATCCATGGGTAACTTTGGCATGCAATTATTTCTTATGAGATATTGGTTTAAGTCTACAGGATGCTTGCGCCAGCATGGCCTTTGCGATAGGATTGAATCTACAGAACTCTTCGGAAAAGAGTATTTATGAATCATTTGAACAAGGGTTTGTAGTATTACCCACTCTTGTTTGCAATACGGCAAACAATAAAACCACCTGCGGGTGGTTTTATTGTTTAAAGTCCATAAACCTGAACCTCTAAATTATTGTGAATATATCAACTCAAAGCCCGATGCAAAGCCAGACAAAGAGCTCTAAAAATGTGGGGCTGTATTCTGCTATTGCAATGAGTCTGAGTGGCATGATGGGCTCGGGCTTATTTACTATTTTGGGTTACGCCAATCTTACGGCTAAGTCCCATTTCCCCATCGCATTTTTACTGGCAGGTATTGCAGTATTTTTTACTGTGTACTCTTGCGCCAAATTAAGCGCTACATTTCCTGTTGCTGGAGGTCCTGCTGGATATATTGTTTCTACTTATGGTGATGGATTTATTGCTGGTTGGATGAATGCTTTTCTCTATCTTGGATTTTTGATATCGACCTCGCTCTATGCTGCTGGCTTTACTGAATTCATTGTGGTGTTAACTGGAACTTTCTTTTCTGGCTTTGAGCTTAAATTAATCGGCGCTAGCTTGGTATTGATATTTGCTTTAGTCAATCTGCTTGGCGCAAGTATCGTAGGCCTTGCTGGTCTAGCGGCGATTGGGGTAGTAGTCGCTTCACTACTGACTTATAGTGCTATGGGCCTAAGTCAGCTGAATCCTGCAAATCTGGATTTTGCTGTTGGCCCTATGAAGGGTATCGCCATTGCCACTGGCATGCTGTATATCAATTACCAAGGATTTGCAGTAGTGAGTAGCGCTGCAGATTCTATGGCTGATCCTAAAAAAACGATTCCTAGGGCAATGATGATTGCGGTCATATTGAGTATTGCCCTTTATGTATTAGTAAGCTTTGTCACGATTCAAATCACACCAGTTGATCTCATTAGATCTAACCCAAGTAATGTGATTGGATCTGCTGCCAATATTTTGATGGGAAGGGCGGGTTTTATTGGTGTTGGTGTCATTGCTTTACTGGCATGTGCTGCTGCAGTCAACGCTACTATCTTTACAGCCACTAAAGTTCTAGGGGTGGTTGTTTCAGAGCACTCTAAGGCCATCAGATTGACTAAAGTCCTTGGGCGAAGTCAGGTGAGACGTTTACTATTTTCTGCGGTGATTGTGATTGCCTTGGTCCTTGGATTTCCCCTAGAGATAGTCGGAAAAATGGCGAGTATGGCCTTTCTGCTCTTGTTTGGGGTGATCACCTATGGGCATATTCGAATTCATAAGCAAACTGGTACCAATGTTTGGGTATTGTGGTGCGGGGTAGTCATTAATCTAGCGCTGTTTATATTTCTTGTGCTGGATGGAATTAGCGCTGACCCCACTGCTGTCGGATTTCTGGCAATCGCTTTGCTAGTCACTGGCTTGATCCAGCTGGTTTATCAATTATTGCCAACCCCAAGAGGGCAGTAACGCTTGTCGCTTTAGGTAATTAAAGTGCACCAAAAATGGGCAAATTAGTATAAAAACCTTCATTGCGACCTTGATTTACTAGCTTAATGGAGTATATTGCCTCTATAAAGTTGTTTGAAATTACATCTACCTTTTCCAAAGGCTATCCATGAAATACAGAATTCTGAGCGCATTCTCACTAGTGACTGTTGTGCTTACCATAGCCGCTTGTAGTGGTGGCGGCAGTAGCACCACCTCAACAACTTCAACCACCTCAACTGGTCAAGTAGTAGATGCTCCAGTCGCTGGTTTAGCCTATGTATGTGGCACTTCCTCTGGTTTAACCGATGGAACTGGAAGCTACACCTACACCAAGGGCGATAGTTGCACATTCTCCGTTGGTAATGTCACCATTGGAACTCTTGCATCAGTTCCACAAGATGGAATAGTGACACCGCAAGATCTTGCGGTGATAGTACGCTCCAATACTTCAGATCCACACGCCTTAGCCATAGCCCAATTTTTACAAAGTATCAATAGTGGTGCAACCTCAGGCGTGATTACGATTTCTAGCGCAGTCACTGCTGCTTTATCTGCAGCAAGCGTTCCTGCACAAAGCATTTTGACTGATGGCCTTTGCTTTGGTTCTACTAGCGCTACTACTTGCCAGACTAAACTAGCCGCTTTGGTCTCTACTGCTACCGCTGGGAAAAATGCTCTAGTGAGCTCTGCTGCTGCAAAAGCAGCACTAGAGGCCGGCATGATTTCAGCTAAGGTCAATAATTTAAAAGGGACAGTACAGGCTATCAATAACCAGTTAGCAATCTGTGACACAAGTAATACTACGAATGGTAGTAAGTTTGCCTTATGTGCTGCATCAACTTGCACTCAAACAGGCGGCACAATATCCGTTACGAATACAAAGGGAGTCGTTATGACTTACCCTGAAATGAAATGTACTTGTCCAGTTGTGACAGGCCCATCCATCGCAGACTTGGGTGGCGGTAATATGCAAGGTTCATGCGCTATACCAGCTGCAAATGCTAAGTACCCAAATCCAATTTGGTCACTCTTTTCTGTAAATGCTACCCTGCCTCAGCAATCAGCTACACCTGCATATAGCTCGACCTCTGGAGGTGGACAAATTTGCCCAGGCACCGGAACTCAAATGGTGACCAATTGCTGGAGTTTTGAATGTACGATTGATGCAACTTCACCTTACCCAGGCGTGACTACTGCAACTTGCTATTGCCCTCTAGGTGAAAACCTGACGGGCGACCCAGTGGCTGCAGGTACAAAATTCTTCACAGAAGCTGGTGGTGCTGCTGCAACTGCAGCTGGAAAAGCTGATGCCTGCAATTACAACCCTGTAGGAGCGCCTTTTGCGCTTCCTTCTACCCATTAATGAGGAGGCTAGCCATGTTCAATCAACTGTTAAGTCTCTCTGGAGAAAGTTCCGTGCGTAATCTATTTTTTAAATTAAAGTTGGCGTTCCTTAGTAGCTTCCTTTTATTGGGCAGCAGTGTGGCGTTTGCGCAAGCCGGCATAACAATGTGCCCGGGCCAATTTGCGCTTTGTGCCGCATCTACCTGTGTGGCAACAGGTACGACGATGGATGTCAATATCAATGGAGGCCCACAAACCAAGGGTGGTTCTACAACCAAATTTCCTTCAGCTTTATGTAAGTGTCCCGTCATTACACAAGCAATTATGACTGCCAACAATAAGCCCACATTGGAAGCATTGGCGGCAGTTAATGAGGGAAATATGCAAGGCTCTTGTAGCGTTCCAAACTCACAAACACAAGTCTGGTCTTTGTTCCAGCCTATTGGTTACTACCCGCAAGCTACGCTTGAGCCTGCGTTTAGCTATCCCCCTACAGGCGAAACAGCTAAGCCACAGCTTTGCAAAAACATTTCTGGTAAACAATTAGGAAGCAATTGCTTTAGCTTTCTTTGCACAATTGATCCACTCCCAGCTGCCAATGGAACGACTACTGCAACCTGTACCTGCCCATTGGGTGAGGGACCATTTGGTGGTGCAACGCCTCCTGGATCTGTATTCCCTACAGAAGCGGGTACATTGACTTCCGATCCAACAAAATATTGCTATATGAATCCAGTAAGTATTCCATTGGATATCGTTCGCCAATTTATTAACTATCCTTAATTACCAATCTATTATTTAGGGCCCTAAGGGGCCCTAAATGTTTTTTGGTTATCGATATCATTCTTTTTAGTTCCATTAAAGGCTTTGTATTTCCGTATGTCTAAATTATTATCAGCAGTATCTTTTATATTTCTGAGCTTTTTGATTGGTAATGCCCATGCTCAGTCAGCTCAGTCTGGATCCACAACGAACTTGACCGCTGCTGAAATACTCAAGCAGCTAGAGAGCTCAGGGGCTCTTGAGAAGGCAGTGCAAAAAACTCTTGAGAGCATGATGGAAAAGCAAAAGGCTGCGCAGGCCGCCACTGAGCAGAAGAATCTTGAGCTTCAGAAAGCAAAAGCGAAGAATGCTCGCAAAGTTGACCCACAGTTTGATTTCATCTTAGGCAACCTCAATGCACCGATTTCTATCATTGAATACTCGGATTATGAGTGCCCGTATTGCAAGCAATTTAATAACACCCCAATAAAAGTGGTGGCCGATATGCCAAACCAGGTCAATTTGGTATGGCGCGACTTTCCCCTGTCTTTCCATGAACCGATGGCTTCAAAGGAAGCTGGCGCAGCGATCTGTGCAGCGGAGCAGGGCGGCAATAGCGCCTTTTGGAAATACTCTGAGGCCATTATGAAAAATACGCGTTCTAACGGTCAAGGCATGCCCGCTAAAGAAGGGGAGGACGCCATCATCGCTCTTGCCGCTTCACAAGGTTTAGACATTGCAAAATTCAAGACTTGCTTAACCTCACCTAAAGTAGCAGAAAGAATTGCTGCAAGCTTTCAGGATGGAGTGGGGGCTGGAATTAATGGCACTCCTGGGGTCATCATAGTGAACAACCTCAATGGAAATACGAGCTTTATGGCTGGAGCTGTCTCAGAATCTGCCATCAAAGGCGAGATCCAGAAGCTGTTATCCCCCAAGTAAATTACGGAAATAGCATTTCTTACAAGATCAGTTTTTTCCAATAAACCCAGTAAATTCAATAGCTTACTGGGTTTTTTATTGCCCTGAATCATCCTAATAGTAATAATTGTTGGTATTTTTGCTACTAAATGTTGCACCACAGCAAAGTTATGTATACAATGGTGCATCGCAATAAAATTTAACCCAATAACTTATTAAGGATAAATCATGTTCCAAAACCAATTAAACGATCAAATCTCCCAAGCTCAAGCTAAAGCTGTAGAAAGTGCTAAACATTTAGCTCAAGTTGCTGTTGATAGCGCCAAAGAATTGGCAGAAATCAACCAAGCTGCTGCTAAAGATGCATTAGCTGCTGCACAAGATGCTAGCGCACAGTTGTTATCTATTAAAGATGCACAACAGTTATCTACATTAGCTCAGCCAGAAGCTGCTCAAGAAGCTGCTAAGTACGCTGCTGCTTATCAAGCTAAAGTGAGCAAAGTTGTTCGCAATGGCAATAAAGAAGTTGCTCAAGTAATCGATGCTTCTATTGATGATGCACGTGATGATTTGGTTAAGTTTGTTAAAGAAGCTACAAAAACTGCTCCTGCTGGTTCAGAGGCATATGTTTCTGCATTCAAAACTGCATTTGAATCTTCACTCCAACAGTTTGACCAAGTTCGCGCTACAGCAACTGATGCTTTCGCAAGCTTTGAGAAAAGTGTTGATGCTGCATTAGCTAACATTCAAGGTCAATACGCTGCTAAGCCAGCTAAAAAGGCTTCTAAGTTAGCTTCTTAATTTTTATCTCTGCATTAAAAAAGCCACCTTCGGGTGGCTTTTTTATTTAAGGCTTGTTGGTAATCAGCCTTGAGAGCCTAGTAGTTCTTGCCTTCAACTGCTTTCAGATAGCCCTTGAGGTATTGCGAAGGGACAAATAGAACGCTGGTTAAGCCGCTCTTAGAAGAAATACTCAGCTCAAAGCCGCTCATATTTTCTTTAATGAATGCATCGCTCAGTTGAATGGAGAGTAATTCTTTGAACATGCAACCAGCTTGTTCGCAAAGCCCAGCTTCCCTAGATACCACTTTAAATGAGCTTGTTGGTTTATTTCTGACTGTTGCCGCATCGTAGTAGCGCCATTTACTGTAATAAGTCAGCTGAACCAAGAGCTCATAAGAAACAGCACCATCTTTGGATTTTGTGCTTTTTAGGCTAAACATTTCATAGGTATTGGCTGCATCCATCGTGTTGATAGGAGGGCCCTGGTAGACTTTTTCTCCAGTAGAGGCATTTGGAGTGATGATGGTTGAGTGATAAACATCATTGATTTCCCAGCCGCTGACTACTTTATCATTACCTCTGCAGGCAATCAGCCCAATACTCACTGCTATTAGAAAAATAATACGGTACATGTATGGCTCCCTTTAGTCACTCAAATCATACTATCGTCCGCCTGAGCGACTCCCTTTTCTCTTCTAAATCAGGCTTACACCCCTAATTCCCAATATTTGACCCTTAAACCCCTTATTAGGGTTTGTCACGATGAATTTACTATACTTCACAACTTCACAAGTACAGAAGTTGTGATATAGTGATGAAACTGGGAGAAGAAATGAAAAGACAGGTACCGAAAACACATCTAGCCTTGGAGTGGGTAGGGAAGGGCTTAACTGCTGCTCAAGCAGCTAGGAAGTTAGAGATTTCGGAATCTAGTGTCTATGCCGCTCTCAGAAAATCAAAAGCAAAAGATTCGGGCTGTTGCCCAACATGTGGTCACAAAATAAGGAACTAAGATGAAAAAAGGCCTATTAGCTGTTGTATCTATCACTGTTGCTGCAGTTGCCTATGCAAATACCAAAACATCAGATTCATCTGAACTAATCAATCAGCAGTGCAAGATTTCTGCTGAAGCAGTTTCTACATTGAAGGGCCTGCGTTATGGCAATACCTCCATTCGAAAAGATGTATCAAGCCTCATTAATCTTCACCTAAAGACGCAAGAGAATCGCGAACTTGCCCAGAAAGCATTGAACTTAATGGTGGATGACAAATCAACGGATGTTGCAATACTTGAAGGTAAGTACTGCTCTTAGTGTCCTATATTGCACAGTGCCCTGAGTGTGGCAATGAGCGGATATTGTTTGGCCAATGTCCACATTGTGGGTCTGATAGTCCTCCAGATTTAAGTTCAGATACGGTTGAGATTAATCTGAAGCAAGGCAGCCCTCTAGTAGAAGAAGCTTTAGACCAGCTCACAGACTATTTGCGCAAGTGCGTAGATCTAGGGATTAAAGCCATCGTGTTGATTCATGGGTATGGCTCAAGTGGCGAGGGTGGACGTATTAAATGGGCAATCCACGAGGCCCTTGAAAATAATCGCTATGCAGATCGAATCGAAGAATACTATTTTGGCGAGAATGTGGCCTACGGTACCCAGAACTACCATACTCTCTTGAGGCGTCGTCCTGGATTAAAGAGATATCTGCAGCGCTTCAAAGAGGGTAATGCCGGGATGACCGTGCTATTACTAGGCTCTTCCCATAGAAATGCTTAGAATATAGACATACCAAACAGGAAAGAATTCTGATGAGCATAAAACAGACCGAACACAATATTGCTAACGAAGCCGTTGCTGGTGCAGATCAACTCATTGGCGAGTTCAAGGCGCTGATGGCTGATGCTGAGGCCTTGATTAAAGCAACAGAAGATCACCCGGGTGAGGTAGTGCATTCTATACGCACTAAAGCTCTGGAAACGATTGCAGGTGCAAAGCAAAGCCTTTCAGGTCTTGAAGGCACATTAACGGATAAAGCCAAAGTAGTCGCTGAAAGTGCCGATGACTTTGTACATCGAAATCCCTGGGAGGCAGTGGGTGTTGCTGCAGGATTAGGATTGTTGATCGGCCTTTTTATTCGTCGTCGCTAGAGCGCTATGTCTCAAGAAAATTTACTCTCCTCAATTAAAGGACTTGCTGCTACTGTTGCGTCGATTGCGCAAACTCGTCTAGAGTTGCTATCAATAGATGTGCAGATAGCTAGAAAAAAATTTATTAGCCTGCTCATCTTGATTGTGGGTGCTTTATTCTTTTTATTCTTCGGCTTAGTAATGCTTGCTTTATTGATCGTGATTTATAGCTGGGAAGCAGATCGGATGATGGCCCTGGGTTTATTGACGGCTGCCTTTTTAATCATTGGCCTGATTTTGGCGCTATTGATTACTCAATCATTACGTACGATGCCTAAATTGTTTGAGGCTTCGATTGCCGAGCTCGCTAAGGATCGGGAGGAGCTATCTAAATGAGCCCTAAATTAGCAGCACTCCAAGAGCGTCAACATCAACTGAAGATTCAAGCAGGGCGCGAACGTAAAGCGCTTGCTGCCAATTTTGAGCCCTGGGAGAAGCCCCTTTCTTGGGCTGATAAAGGGGTCGATGCTTACCACTTTCTGAAAAGTAATCCACTTTTATGGACTAGCGCCTTTGCGGCTTTAGCGCATTACAAACCAAAGTTGGCCAGCAAAGTGCTTGCAGTCGGCTGGGGTGCAATGAAGCTATTAAGAGGTGCAAAAAAACTGCTTTAATTACAAGTGCAGATTTTTAACACTTCAAAACAGTTTTGTTTCTGATGCCATGCCCATCTAGTATTTGATTGCCATTCAAAGCGGTAATCTCCAGGAGGGTGAGTGCACCGCTAACGTTAAATCCAGCACTGAGTAATAAATTATTGGCTGCAATCAGAGTGCCTCCGGTAGCTAAAACATCGTCCACTAATAACACCCTGGCATCTTTTGGCAAGGTAGATTGCGCAATTTCGAGAGAATCAGAGCCATATTCCAGGCCATATTGCTCGCGATGCGTTGCCAAAGGCAGTTTATTGGGCTTTCTGGCCAAAGCTAGGCCTTTATGGGTGTGGATCGCCAAGGCTGAGCCAAAGATAAAGCCACGGGATTCGATGCCTAAAATATGGGTGTAATCAAACTCCTCAGCTAAACGCTCCATTTGTGCGATAGCATGTTTGAAGGCAGCAGGGTTTACAAGCAAAGGGGAGATATCTCGAAACAGAATTCCGGGCTTAGGAAAGTCGGGCACTCCAGGTAGATAATCTAATAAATTCATTTATCGCAATCATGAAAACACACATACTCATTATCACTGCTTTAGAGACTGAGCTCAATCGCAAAGCTCTACCTCATATCCCAAATACGAAAATCCATCTCGTTTATTCTGGCGTTGGCAAAATTAATGCCAGCTTGGCTACCCTTAAAGCAATTGAGCAGCATCAACCAAAGCTGATTATTAATTTTGGTACGGTAGGTAAGATTAATCAAAGTCTTGAGGGCTTACTAGAGATTAGCAAAGTATTGCAAAGAGATATGGATGCTGAGCCTCTAGCACCGCGCGGCAGAACCCCATTTTGCGACCAGCCATCTGAATATCACTCTAGCGGCCTTTATGTTTGTGGAACTGGTGATAGTTTTGTTACAAGCTCAGATGCGTGGTTAATTGACCAAGAAATAGATGTTGTTGATATGGAGCTATTTGCGATTGCCGCTGTCGCGCATCAATACAGTATTCCCTGGCGCTCTTTTAAATATATTAGTGATGCAGCTAATGAAGATGCGGGGCAGGAATGGCATCAAAAAGTAAACCATGGTCAAGAGCTCTATTTAGATGCTCTCAATAAAGTACTTCATAGCGAGCTTTAATCCAGACCTTCAAAATTGGGAGCACGCTTTTCTAAAAAGGAAGTTAAGGCTTCTTTAGCGGCTGGACCATGAAGCCTATCTATAAAGAGCTTGCCTTCTAAATCTATCTGACTAAGTACTGCACTCTTCAGTGCGCCACCTTTTAATAGTGATTTAGTGTTTAAAAGTGATCCCGAGGATAAAGTCGTCAGTTTTTTCGCCCGCTGCTCAGCATAAGGCAGGGCTGATGGCTCATGAATCACTTTATTTACAAAGCCAATCTGTTGTGCATCCTCAGCGCTTAAAGCTTCCCCAAAAAGTAATATCTCAGATGCACGTTGATGACCAATGAGGCGGGGAAGCAATAAAGAGATTGCGCCTTCAGGAACCAGACCTAATGAGACAAAGGGGAAAATAAAGCGTGCATCTTTTTGGGCATATACCAAATCACAATGAAACAATAATGTGGCTCCAATACCAACAGCAAAACCGTCCACTGCAGCAATTAAGGGCTTATTGAGTTCCGCCAGCACCTTTAATAGATTGATTGGTGGGGCATCTTCATGGGTAATAGGAGATTGCATGAAGTCAGCGATATCATTTCCAGATGAAAAGGTATTTCCTGCTCCAGAAATCAGAATCACTTTGACTTGAGGATTCTGATCGGCCTCACTCAGCATCTGAGTAAACTCACGATACATGGAGTTAGTGAAGGCATTTTTTCTCTCAGGGCGGTTCAGTAAAATCTTCAGAATGCCGTCTGCTAAATATTGGGTAATCATGAGGTCTATACCTTGCCTCTGAGTAAACGTTCTTTAGTTTGAGTATATTCAGCTTTAAGACGATCAACCAATTGACCTGTGCTCACAATTGCTTTGACAGCGCCGATGCCTTGACCGCAGCCCCAAATATCTTTCCAAGCTTTTTGGGTAGCAGCACCAAAGTCCATCTTGCTAGGGTCGCTTGCTGGTAGATGATCTGGGTCTAGGCCAGCATTACGGATCGATGGTGCTAGATAGTTGCCTGACACACCCGTAAAGAGGGTGCTTAATACGATGTCATCCGAATTGCAATCCACAATGGCTTGTTTATAAGCATTACTCGCTCGCGCTTCTTCAGTAGCAATAAATACTGAGCCAATATAGGCATAGTCTGCACCCATGGCTTGGCTTGCCAAAATAGCACCACCTGTAGCGATAGAGCCACTTAATACTAAAGGCCCCGTAAACCACTCCCGAATTTCTTGTATTAAGGCAAAGGGACTTTTAATGCCTGCGTGTCCACCAGCGCCAGCAGCTACAGCAATTAAGCCATCAGCACCTTTTTCAATTGCCTTCTTAGCAAAGGCATTATTAATAACGTCATGCAGTACGATGCCACCATAACTGTGGGTAGCTAGATTAATTTCTTCACGTGCACCCAAGGAAGTGATGATGATAGGTACCTTGTATTTAACGCAGAGAGCCATATCATGTTCAAGGCGTTCATTGCTTTTATGCACAATTTGGTTAATGGCAAAAGGTGCGGCAGGTTTATCTGGGTGCTCTCGGTTATATGCATCTAGTGCAGTAGTAATTTCAATAAGCCATTCTTCTAGTTGTTCAGCAGGGCGAGCATTTAAAGCTGGCATGGAGCCAATGACTCCAGCTATGCATTGGGCTATCAGCATTTTGGGATTGCTAACAATAAAAAGAGGAGCGGCAATTACCGGTAAATTACCGTCAGCTAAATGTTTGCGTAGAACTTCAGGGAGATGTTGATAGCTCATGGTCATTTTCTTCAATAGGGTAGAGATTACTGCTCCGCTTTGTACCAAACTTGGGTACGGCCTAAAAGTGAAAATCCAATATAGCCTCGAACATCCATTTTTTGACCATCTTCAGTAGCAAGCTTGACTTTATAAATTTCACCTTCTTTGGGATCTAAAATCTTTCCGCCTGACCAAACCCCTGTTTCGTCTTTCTTAAGGTCGCTCATGATTTTCATCCCGATGATGGGCTTGTCCTTGCGATCGTCTTTGCAAAGATTACACAAGACTAGCTGTGTTTGGCCTGGGATAGGAAAGGTCTTGATAATGGTGCCTTCTAACTGATTATTGACTTCCTCAATCTTAATTAAGGATGCAGGTTGCTTGGTTTTATCATCAATGGTTTTCCAAACTCCAACTGCAGGATCAGTAGCTTGCGCATACGACTTTCCAGCAATAAGACCAAGCAGAAGGATGGACAGAATTAGTGGTTTATAGAACATTCTTAAGCCCTCTGAATAATTAGCGCCATTAACACCGCTCAAAAATACCGGCAGCACCCATGCCAGTGCCAACACACATCGTCACCATGGCATGCTTTAGTTGACGTCGTTGTAATGCATGTATTGCAGTAGCAGCACGAATAGCTCCAGTAGCGCCTAAGGGATGACCTAAAGCAATGGCACTTCCTAAAGGGTTCACCTTACTAGGATCCAATTGCAAATCACGCATCACGGCTAATGATTGCGCTGCAAAAGCTTCGTTGAGCTCAATCCAATCTAAGTCTTGTAGATTTAGCCCAGCCAATTTCAGGGCAGCCGGTATTGCTTCCTTAGGACCAATGCCCATGATTTCAGGAGGGACGCCTTTCACAGCAAAGCTGACAAAGCGGGCTAGGGGAGTGAGGCCAAACATTTTGACGGCTTTCTCACTTGCCAGAATCAGGACTCCAACACCATCGGAAGTTTGTGAACTATTACCAGCAGTTACGCTACCCTTTACTGCAAAAGGAGATTTAAGTCTAGCAAGTCCCTCCAGTGAGGTATCTATGCGCGGCCCTTCATCTTTTGTAAACTCACGCCAATGAATATCAACTTTACCTTTGTCAGCATTCATTATGCGATCTGCAATATTGACTGGAAAAATTTCAGAATCAAATTCACCAGCAGCTTGTGCGGCGAGTGCTTTCTGGTGTGAACCTAAAGCAAAAGCATCTTGGTCTTCACGACTCACTTTCCATTGTTGTGCTACTTTTTCAGCAGTCAGCCCCATACCATAGGCAATCCCAATATTTTCATCCCCGAGGAAAATTTCTGGGGACATGGATGGTGTATTACCACCCATGGGAACCATACTCATGGATTCAACGCCACCAGCAATCATGATGTCAGCTTCACCTACCCGGATACGATCAGCAGCCATGGCAATCGCATTTAAGCCGGAAGAACAAAAGCGATTAACGGTAATTCCGCCTACCGTATTTGGCAGGCCACCCAATAGAAGCCCAATGCGCGCAATATTAAGGCCTTGCTGTGCTTCAGGCATAGCACAGCCAATAATGGCATCTTCAATTGCTGCCGGGTCTAAGGCAGGTACTTGCTTTAATACATGCTGCAAAGCGTTGCCCAGCAAGTCATCAGGACGAGTATTTTTTAATGAACCCCGACCTGATTTACCAACAGCACTTCTAGTGGCAGCAACAATATAGGCATCTTGAATATTTTTCATGATTGGATCTCAGTAATTAGTTTCTAACAGGCTTGCCATCTTGAAGGATGCCCATAATTCGTTCCATTGATTTTGGATGGGCGATTAATTCCACAAAGGCTTGACGCTCTAGCTTGAGCAGCCATTCTTCGGTAACGAGAGTTCCAGCATCAACATCGCCGCCAGTAATAATCTCAATGATTTTCTGAGCTATATGAGCATCGTGTTCTGAGATAAAACCACCATCACGCAGATTCACTACTTGACTCATGACAGTTGAGGCAACAGAACGTCCGCCAACCGGAATTAAAGTAGGTATAGGTGGTCTGTATCCAGAGTAATACATTGCTTTAGCTTGATTTTGTGCTTGCGCAAGCAGCTCATAGACGTTAGCAACAATAATGTCACCCTTTTGGAGATAGGACATCTTCATCGCCTCTTGTGCAGAAGTAGATACCTTAGCCATCGCAGCATTTTCGAAAGAGGCTTTAGTGAAATCTAAGAAATTAGTATTGCCTGCCAAGCTAACGCCTTGGGCAGCTCGAATAGCGGCCTCCTTTAGCCCACCACCAGCCGGTAGTAAACCAACCCCGACCTCCACTAAACCAATATAACTTTCCATTGCAGCAACCCTGCGAGCAGATTGAAGCACTAATTCACAGCCACCCCCTAAAGCAATTCCAGAAACTGCTGCCACCACAGGAACTTGCGAGTATTTGATTTTCATCATCGTGTCTTGAAACGCTTTGACGAATGGTTCTACTCCCGCAGGGCCACTTTTCATGACCATCGGTAGAGCAGCTTCTAAATTAGCGCCAGCTGAGAAGGGGCCACCAGGAGTACCGAGCTTTAATGAACTCGGCTGCCAGATGACCAGACCTGCATAACTGGCTTCTGCAATCTCTACTGCTTTTTGTAATCCCATTAATACATCAGGACTAAAAGTATTCATCTTTGAACGGAAGGATGCGATCAAAATCTCAGGCTGACGCTCATCTACCCAGGCGCGGAAATCCGTATTTTCAAAAATAGTAGTGCCTGCCGTTTTAGGATCTGGTGAGCCATCTCCTAATAAAGGCGCCCTAAACACTTGTTTTTCATATACCGGTAGAGAAGAGCGGGGGATGTACTTGTTTTCGGCAGCTGACCAGGAACCCTCAGGAGTATGAAAGGCTTGTTTCTCAGCAACGGGACCACTAAACAGCCAGGTGGGCAAAGGCTCTTTACTTAAGGTTTTGCCTTGATCAATATCTTCTTTAATCCAATTGGCGACTTGACTGATGCCAGCAGCTTGCCAATCCTCAAATGGACCCAAGCTCCATCCATAACCCCAGCGCATCGCAAAGTCAATTTCTCGAGCAGACTGCGCAATATTGCCAAGTTGCACTGCGCAGTAGTGGAAGATATCGCGATAGATTGCCCATAAGAACTGAGCTTGAGGATCATCAGTATTTCTGAGTAGTTCCAAACGTTCAGCAATCGGTTTTTTCAGAATACGATCAACAATGGGCTCAATAGTTGCAGTAGACGCTTTATATTCACCAGTAGCAGCATCGAGTACCAATACCGTTTTGCCATCTTTGCGATAAAAGCCTGCTTTACTCTTTTGTCCTAAGGCACCTTTAGCAATCAGTTGACTGACTACTTCAGGTATTTTGAATAAAGAAGAAAAGGGATCGGCCTGGAGAGCGTTTTCCATCGTCTTGATGACGTGAGCCATGGTATCGAGACCAACCACATCGCTGGTTCGAAAGGTAGCGGATTTAGCGCGTCCTAATTTGCTGCCGGTAATAGAGTCGACTGCATCAAAGCCCAAGCCAAATTTTTGAGCCTCAGCAAAAACTGCCAGAATCGAGAAAACACCCACGCGGTTGCCAATAAAGTTTGGCGTATCTTTAGCGCGAACGACGCCTTTACCTATTGCAGAAGTCATAAAGGTTTCAAGCGCATCTAAAATCTGAGGATCAGTATCGGCGGCAGGGATTAGCTCTAGTAAATGCATATACCTTGGGGGGTTGAAGAAATGCACGCCACAAAAGCGCTTCTTCAAATCGCCCGAAAATCCCTTAGCAAGCTCTCCAATAGGTAAACCAGAGGTATTGGTAGCAAAAATAGCTTGCGCCGGAATATGAGGGGCTACTTTTTCATAAAGGGCATGCTTCCAATCTAAACGCTCTGCAATTGCTTCAATAATCAAGTCGCAATCTGCAAGCAAACCTAAATCGTCTTCATAATTTGCAGCCACAATCAAATTGGCATCTGAAGATAAGCCCAGTGGAGCAGGTTTGAGTTTCTTGAGATTCTCAATCGCCTTTAATGCAATCGCATTCTTGTTGACCGGCTTGCCATCATCCGATTTGCTGGGCAAATCAAATAACACTACTGGAATACCTACATTGATACATTGGGCTGCAATTTGTGCGCCCATGACACCAGCACCCAAGACAGCTACTTTTTTAATCATCTTATTTTCAGTCATCTCAAATCTTTCAGAAAAGTTCAGCTGGCATTGCCATTAGCGATTTAGAGCCAGCCCGCGCTTGACGGATTAGCATTGCCGTCTCAGGAAGGAGCTTGTCAAAGTAAAATCGGGCAGTTGCCAGTTTGGCCTGATAGAACGGGTCATCACTCTTTTTATTTGCTAAGGCAATTTTTGCCATGCGCGCAAATAAATAGGCGTAAATTAAATGACCTACCGTCCGCAGGTAAGGTACAGCAGCTGCGCCAACTTCCTCATGATTCATCATCGCTTTCATGCCAATTTCTTTAGTGAGCTTTTCGACTTTGGTAGCGATATCAGCCAATGGATCAATAAATTCTTGCATTTCTTTACGGACTCCTTCTTCCTCAATAAATGCTTCAATGATCTTGCCAAATTTAGTGAGCTTTTTACCCATGTCTCCAAGTACTTTTCGACCCAAGAGATCTAGAGATTGAATCGTGTTGGTACCTTCGTAAATCATATTGATGCGCGCATCTCGTACATATTGCTCCATGCCCCATTCAGCAATATAGCCATGACCACCAAATACTTGCAGGCCCTCATTAGTAGCAGTAAATGCATTGTCAGTCAGAAAGGCTTTAACAACTGGGGTGAGCAGCGTCACCATGTCAGCAGTATCACTACGAACTTTTTCATCTGGGTGATTGAGCTCAGTATCAATCATAAGTGCAACCCAGTAAGCAAAGGCTCTTGCACCTTCTGCATAAGCCCTTTGGGTGAGCAGCATTCTGCGGACATCAGGGTGAACAATGATGGGGTCAGCTGCTTTTTCTGGGGCCTTAGCACCAGCTAGACTGCGCATTTGTAAACGCTCTTTAGCATAGGCAGCAGAGTTTTGATATGCCACTTCAGTTAAGCCCAAACTTTGCATGCCCACACCTAAGCGAGCTGCATTCATCATGACAAACATCGCATTAAGTCCCTTATGAGGTTCTCCCACTAAGGTACCAATGGCTCCATCAAAGTTCATGACACAGGTAGCATTGCCATGAATGCCCATCTTGCGCTCTAGAGAGCCGCAAGTCACTGCATTGGCTTTGCCCATGCTACCGTCGGCATGAATCTGATATTTTGGTACAGCAAATAAAGAAATACCTTTGCTACCTTTCGGTGAATCCGGCAAGCGAGCCAACACAAGATGGATAATATTTTGCGCAAGATCATGATCTCCACTAGAGATAAAAATCTTAGTACCTGTAATGGTATAAGTCCCATCCGCCAAAGGCTCTGCTTTTGTTTGTAATAAGCCTAAATCAGTCCCGCAATGAGGCTCGGTAAGACACATCGTTCCCGTCCATTGGCCGGAGACGAGTTTCTCAAGGTATAGTTTTTTTTGTATATCAGTGCCATGAGCATGCAAACAGTCATAGGCACCATGCGATAAGCCTGGATACATCGTCCATGATTGATTCGCAGAATTGAGGGTTTCATAAAGTACTGTATTGAGTAACACCGGTAATCCCTGGCCTCCAAATGCAGGATCGCATGTCAAAGCAGGCCAACCACCAGCAACATATTGTTGATAGGCTTCTTTAAAGCCAGTAGGTGTCGTTACTGAGCCATCTGCATGACGCGTACAGCCTTCTTGATCACCAATTTGATTCAGAGGAAAAGCAACCTCGCTAGCAAACTTACCAGCCTCTTCGATAATTTGATTGATCGTATCTTTATCTACTTCTTGAAATGCGGGTAAGCCGGCAAAGGTCTTGTCAGCATTGAGTAGCTCATGAAGCACAAATTGAATATCTCGCAAGGGTGGATTGTATTGGGGCATAGTAGTTTTCTATTAAGAAGTTAAATAAGAAATGATCTTTATCGTTAAATGGCTTGATTGCTACTCAGAATTTCTTTAATAAGCTTATTTGCAATAGCTAGGCATTTAGGGTTTTCTAAAAATCGAGAATCGTGATGTACCCCTAGAACAATGCTGTAGAGCTGAAAGAGTAGGGCATCTGTATTGACGGATTTCTTTAAATGCCCAGCTTCAATCGATTCATAAATTGCTCTGCGAATTGCAGACCGCCAGTCTTCTACGCTGCGGACTAATTCATCACGAACAATTCCTGGTTGGTCATCAAACTCTACAGCGCCAGCAATAAAGAAACAGCTAGAGCTATCAGCACCAATACTCATCTTGAGCCAGGTTTGAATCATGTAGTTCAACCGGGGTAAACCTTTTGGCTTTATAAGGGCAGGAGAGAAGACTAAGTCCTGAAAGCGTTGGTAATACTCACGTACTACTGCTACTTGTAATTCTTCTCTGGAGCCAAAGTGGGCAAAAACACCACTCTTACTCATATTGACTGCCTCTGCAATATTGCCAATAGTTAAGCCTTCAAGGCCAGATTTACTTGCAATGGCTAGGGCTGCCTTAATAATGGAAGACTTTGTTAGCGCACCTTTTTTGGGTTCACTAAGATCTCGCTGCAAATTACTGGATTCAAGCATGGGCATTCATTATCCAAGCAGTATGTGGTAAAAATAATACGACCGTTCGTTTATATTACAACATCTGTTTAAAAGCCATGACTATGGGAAACCACAACTGATGCCCATGGAGCCATTCAAAACCATAGACCTTGAATATTCAGAGCGAAGAAAGGGCCTTTATTTGTGCAGCACAGCATTTTATTTAGGGAAAACCCGCCTTTAAATCACTATAGATATGTTTAGAGTGACATGAGATGTATCAATTTAATAAAAAAATCCACTCAATAAGGAAGAGACATGAAGCAAATCAAAATGACTGCGCTTGCTTTGGCGATAACTAGCATTGCAGCAAGTTCTGCAATGGCTCAATCAAGTAAGGCCAATGCTTGGGAGGGTGCTTATGGTCAAGTGTTAGTGGGTTATGGAGTATTCACTCCAAATGTAGGCACAGGCAGTGCTACATCAAAAAATAGTGCTGCTGCGCAAGCAGGTGGATATGGCACAACTTTTACTCAAAGTACTTCGGCAGCTAGCGTCAATAATGTTAGCACTGGTACAGCCGCTTTAGCCGGTGGTTACAATTTTGGGATTAATAGTAATTATGTTATCGGTATCGGCGCCACCTATTACCCTGGCGCAAGCTCTGGTGCAACTGGAGTCTTGGCCACAGGTGGCGGAACTCTGACTAGCACAAAGGGTGCTCCCGCTATTAATGTTCCGGCAAACAATAATGCAGGCACCTTAAATTACAACATCAAAAATCTCTATAGCATCACCATTAACCCAGGATATGTGATTGATAAAGATCGGCTTGTCTATGCAAAAGTTGGCTACACGGGTGCAACTATTGGATTATCTGGCGGTGGCATTCCTTACAATACTACGAATTTAAGTGGATACGCACTCGGGTTAGGTTATAAGCAGATGATTACCCAGTCTCTCTTTATGGTTGGAGAGGTTAATTACGCTTCTTACGGTAGCAAAACGGCCTCATCTACAACAGATAGCGGCACTGCTATTAGTAGCCCAATCAAAGGCACTGGCACTGACTTCCTCATTGGTATCGGCTATCGCTTCTAATGTTGTCAATCTTTGATAAAAGGCCCTCTTTTTGAGGGCTTTTTATTTTCTATTTAAGTGTTAGCATTTCATTAATACCTTTCACTGGCTGCCCATGTCAAATCCCAGAAAACCTTGGTTGAAAAACTATCCTGAGGGTGTTCCTCATGAAGTAGATATCTCTTCTTATGCTTCTTTAGTGGAGATGTTCGAGGAATCGTTTACTCGCTTTCCTAATCGGAATGCCTGTGAATACATGGGTAAGTTTTTTACTTATCGTGAGCTAGATCATTTATCTAAGAACTTTGCTGGATATTTGCAAAGCTTGGGCTTAGAACCAGGTTCACGTATAGCGATCATGTTGCCTAATGTAGTGCAATTTCACATTGCCTTATTAGGAGCGCTACGCGCAGGCTATACGGTTGTTAATGTCAACCCACTCTACACACCTAGAGAGCTGGAGTATCAACTCAAAGATAGTGGTGCATCGGTTCTCATCATTCTAGAAAATTTTGCACACGTCTATCAACAAGTGGCTGCTCATGTGCCCTTGAAAAAAGTCGTAGTTACCAGCCTTGGTGAGCTACTGGGTTTAAAAGGAAAGCTGGTTGATTTTGTAGTGCGCAAGGTTAAAAAAGTAGTACCAGCTTGGAATTTTCCTCATGACACCTTAAAGCAATCTATACAAGACAGTTTTAGGAGTCATTTCTTAAGGCCTGATACCACCTTAGATGATATTGCTTTTTTGCAATATACCGGCGGTACAACAGGTGTTGCTAAAGGTGCAATTCTCTTGCATCGGAATATATTATCTAATGTTTTTCAAACTGAATTATGGTTAGAGCCAGCAATGCGTAATCGCAGTATCGATCAATTAGTGATTCTTGGGGCATTGCCTCTGTATCACATCTTTGCGCTTACAGCTTGTGCCATGTTTGGTATTCGTAAAGGTGGATTACTAATTTTGGTGCCAAATCCACGCGATATAGCGGGCTTTATCAAATTACTCACACAACATCCCAATATCAATATTTTCCCTGGCGTAAATACTTTATTTAATGCGCTGCTTCACAACCCTGCATTCAAAAAAGGTCTGCTACCTAATTTATTAGTCACTATTGGTGGTGGGACAGCAGTCCAAAAAGGCGTAGCAGATCACTGGCAGCAAATGACTGGGGTGCCCATTGTGGAAGGATATGGTCTTTCAGAAACATCTCCTGTAGCCAGTGTGAATACAGCTTTAATTACAGCATTTACAGGCACCATTGGTTTGCCAGTTCCCGGTACAGAATTGGTGATACTAGATGATGCAGGTGTTGAGCTTCCTTTTGGAACTCCTGGCGAAATCTGTATTCGAGGCCCTCAAGTCATGGTTGGTTACTGGAATAAACCTGAAGATACACAAAGTGTATTTACTGCGGATGGCTACTTCAAGTCTGGTGATATTGGCATCATGAATGAAGATGGCTATACCAAAATTGTTGATCGCAAGAAAGACATGATCTTAGTCTCGGGCTTTAACGTATATCCCAATGAGCTAGAAGAAATCATTGCGCTCTTACCGGGCGTTTTAGAGTGTGCCGCTATCGGAGTTCCATGCGAAGAGACAGGTGAGGCTGTCAAAGTCTTCATTGTGAGAAAAGACCCCAATCTTTCTGAAGAAGACATTAAAGAGTATTGCAAAAAAGAGTTTACAAACTATAAGCGGCCTAAGTTCATCGTTTTTAGAGATGATTTACCCAAAACAAACGTTGGAAAAATCTTAAGGCGTGAATTAAGGAGTTTATGAGAAATGCCTAAACAAATACTTGGTGTTATTGGGTGATAATTTTTGTAGTGTCTATGCCTACCTTGTAAAGGCTGATCAATTAAAATAGGTTTTTAGCTCTTTATTGGTAAAAATATTATCTTGATTCTTTGGTTTCGTTCCTTACTGTTCTATTTATTTGGCTTTACGTCTGTAACCATTTTCGCCAGCGCCATTATTCTGGTAATTCCATTCACCAGCATTAAGACCCGTTATAAGATGGCCGCATGCTGGTGTTACCTCATTCAGAAAGTATTATTTTTGCTCTGCGGAATCCATTCCCAAGTCAAAGGAATGGAAAATATCCCCCAAGATAGCAATAAACCCTTGATAGTCCTCGGCAAGCATCAATCTGCTTGGGAAACATTTGTTTATCCGGCGATTTTTCCAAAAGAACTCTGTTTCGTGTTCAAGAGAGAATTGCTTTATGTTCCTTTCTTTGGCTGGGCTTTGGCATCATTGCGCATGATTCATATCAATCGTGGTGATAGAGAAAAAGCTAGAGAGGCTGTATTGGCCCAAGGCAAATTGGTGTTAAAAGAGGGTAGATGGATCGCAATTTTTCCAGAAGGTACTCGAACTCCGCGTGGATCATTTATGCCTTATCGTAAAGGTGGTGTCCGTCTTGCCATTAGCACTCAAACCGACATTCTTCCGGTTGCGCAAAACTCCGGCGCTATTTGGCCTAGGAAAACATTTCTTAAGCATCCTGGCTTAATCACACTTTCAGTTGGGCCAGTCATTACTGTTACTGGAAAAACAGAAGATGAGCTGCAGTCCGAGCTAGAGACTTGGATTGAGTCTGAGATGCACCGTCTAGATCCCGGCGCTTATCAATCTTGAGCGATTTTTTTGCGGATGTAGAGTGTTTTAGTCACATGCGCTATGACATCCCCGTGCTGATCTTTCACATCCACAGAGAAGTCCTTTAATACTTTTTCACCAGTGCTTGCTGCGGCAATAATCGTATCAATTTGCTCCTGATGGATCTCAAAATAGGCATGGACATTACCCTTGCCAGGTTTTAGAAATTCGATTTTGCCAACCCGATCCCAAACGGTATAGTTTTTACCCAGATTATGAGAAACCATGATCATAAAGAAGGGGTCGGTCATGGAAAATAGACTTCCACCAAAATGCACTCCTAGTATATTGCGATTGGCCAGCCCATGCTTGAGGCGAACGTTAGCTTTACGGTAGTTAGCAGAAATACTCTCTACCCGAATACCAGCACCCCAAAACGGGGGCCAGAGATTCATGCCGAGTTTCATCAAATTGGCATTCATTACTATTTGGATTGAGGCGTTTTCCCAATCATCTTTACCGCTCTCAAGAAATCAAAGTCAACCCCTTGATCAGCTTGTGTAACAGTGTCTAAGAAGAGTTTCTTATAGCCACGGTCTGCAGTGGGTGAAGTGATGGGATTGTCTTGCATGCGCTTTGCTAATTCTGCTTCAGAGATTAATAAGCTGATCTCACGATTCTTGACGCTTAAACGAATACGGTCTCCGTTACGAACTTGAGCTAAGGGGCCACCGATGGCAGACTCAGGGGTAACATGCAGCACAATCGTGCCAAATGCTGTGCCACTCATGCGGCCATCCGAGATGCGGACAATATCTTTAACGCCGGCTCGTGCTAATTTCATCGGAATAGGGATATAGCCAGCTTCTGGCATACCCGGAGCGCCTTTAGGTCCGATATTCTTCAGCACTAAGATGTCATCGGCTGTGACATCTAAATCAGGACTATCAATCCGGTTTGCTAAGTCAGCTGCATCTTCAAAGACTACTGCGCGACCTTCATGCTCCATGAGTTTTTCATTAGCGGCAGATTGCTTAATGATCGCGCCACCAGGAGCGAGATTGCCATTTAGAACAGCGATACTTCCACGTGGGTAAATCGGATTATCGAATTTACGTACTACATCTTGCTTAAAGCTAGGAGGTGCTGCATCGATTTCTTCGCCTAGAGTGCGGCCGCTGACAGTCATTGTATTAAGCTTAAGAAGAGGTTTTAGTTCACGCAATAGGGTGGTCATGCCGCCAGCATCATGAAAGTTTTCCATGTAATGATCGCCAGAGGGCTTTAAGTCCACCAGAACAGGAGTTTCATTACCCATCTTATCTAAGGCAGCTAGGTCAATCTCTAGACCCATGCGGCCAGCAATCGCAGCTAAGTGAACAATGCCATTAGTAGAGCCGCCGATTGCGAGTAATACGCGTATTGCATTTTCAAAAGCATCAGCAGTCAGAATCTTGTCGATAGTTAAACCATCTTTAGCCATCTGCACCGCACAAGTACCGGTCTCTTCTGCAATTCGAATACGATCTGCAGTTACCGCAGGGGGTGTTGCACCACCAGGAACGGTCATGCCTAGAGCTTCGGCTATACAAGCCATTGTGCTTGCAGTGCCCATCACTGAGCAAGTGCCAACGCTTGCTACGAGTTGATCATTAACTTCATCTTTTTCTATCTCATCAATCTCGCCAGCGCGAAATTTACCCCAATAACGACGACAGTCTGTACATGCGCCTACACGTTCACTGCGATGAGAGCCTGTGAGCATTGAGCCGGTAATCAGTTGAATGGCTGGTAAGCCTGCAGATGCAGCGCCCATCATTTGTGCCGGAACCGTCTTATCGCAACCACCAATCATGACCACCGCATCCATCGGTTGCGCTCGCAACATTTCTTCGGTGTCCATCGACATGAGATTACGCAGATACATGCTAGTAGGCGCAGCAAAACTTTCATGAATAGAAATCGTCGGAAATTCCATGGGCAAGCCGCCGGCAAGCATGACACCACGTTTTACCGCTTCAAGCAGTTGTGGCATATTGCCGTGACAAGGGTTATAGGCGCTGCCAGTATTGATAATGCCAATGACAGGGCGATCTAAAGCGCTATTGGTATATCCAGCGCCTTTAATAAAGGCCTTGCGTAAAAATAATGAGAAGCCCTTGTCGCCATAACTTGTTAGACCTTTTCGTAAGCCTGACTCGGAAACTGGTTTAGGATCTTTAGGCTTTGTGCTCATATTTGTCTCGGGGGATTATTTCAGGTGATTAAAGGCTCTTGAGATAGATTGTAGTCATTGGAGAGCTATAACGCTTATAAGCCGCCACCCCAGCGATATTGCCATGAAATTCCTACTGCGTGATAGCTCGTATCAGTGCGTGAATACACGCCCTTGCTACCGCTTAAGCGGATCGAATTGTGTTTATCGATTGGGTAGGATAGGGTGCTACCAAAACGCCAATTTTCCTGTGTGCCGCTCACAGGCATGCCATTTACGTAGGTTTGCCCACCCGTAAAATAGGTCGCATCTGCAGAAATCCAAGCAGTATTAGGAAGGTAGTAAATCACGTGGGTTTCAGCTGAATAAACTGGATTTTGCGACAAGGTATTGCTGCCCATAAAACTGGTGTTGTTGGTGTAGATAGTTGCCATTCCTGCTAATTCAAGGCGCCATGGACCTACTGCTTGCGATGCTCCAAACCCTGGTTGAATGAGTGAGCGATTGCCGCCTACATTGACCATCTGGCTACTGTTGTAGCTGCCCCAAGGAAGAGTGGCAGCAATACTCGCACCAATAATGAGATCTTGTTGATAGTTTTGAAACTGGCTGGTCGTCAGAGCAGGCGCTCCATATAGATTGACCGAAGCCTTAATCATCGGATCAGAAAGTCCTTCAGCCGAAGCATTGAGCGCTTGACCTCCAGTAGCCCCACTACCTGACAATTGTGCATATGGCAGAACGATAGTAAGTCTTCCGGATTGTCCAGCTACATCTAGCACATGAGTGAGACTAAGCGCTTCAGTAGTTAAATGATATGAGCCACTTTTAGCTTGAGCAATACCGCCAGTAATAAAGTTCATGCCGATTGGCGCATTAGAGTAGGCGCGTGCTTCTATCTCCTGAGCATGAACTTGTAGGGCAGAAAGTGAAATACAGTAAAAGACAAAAAGACGAAATACCAACTGCTGTACTAAATGCAGAGAGTGCTTCAAATCAATGCTTCGCTTGATTTCTGTCGCCAAAAAAGAGATTCATCATCTTATCCCTACCCATGATTAACTTCATGCCATTAAAGATCAAGTAAGGCCAAACGATGAGCCAATAAACAATGCACATGGCAACAACTTTCAGAGGATTAGATTGATCAAAGTCTGCCATGGAGTCGATAAAGCTTTTGCCCTTAATTAGCCCATGGATGCCGGCTTCTAGATAGTTTAGTGAAAGTACTACCATTAAATAAATGAGAGATTCAATAAACAGTGATTTCAGAATTCCATAATCTTTATTGACCTTAATCGGAACTATTGCCTGTCCAATCAACATAAATTTGGCGCATAAAGCCGCTTTGATGAGCGAAACTCCAAATATGGATAGAGGAATAGGCCTTTCATTTAAAGAGGTCGCAACTAAAAATGTGAGCGCACAAAACCAAGACGCAAAATAGACTGATAAGAAAAATGCCTCTTTAGCCTCTTCTTCTACTTTATTGATAAAAGGATGAGTTTTAGGTTTTGTATCTGGAGGAATATTCATCGGAGCAATTGAATAGCGCTTAGACTTATGGATTAGCAGTTAGCACAAGCGCTAGTTTCCTCAACTGGAGCTGGCTCTTGGGTATAACGAGCGATAAATGCATGCTTGCTGCGCAGGGGTAGTTTGATCCAAACAAAGTGCCCTGATCCAGGCGCTACATCAATAGACTCACCCTTCATATTCCACATAGCATCTAGAACGAGGTCTTGATTACCTTGAGGTTCGATGATTTCAAGCCTGTCACCTACAGCAAAGCGGTTTTTAACATCTACCTTAACGCGACCTAATATCGGATCAATTTCAAGTGTTTCTCCAACGTAGAGGCTTCTGCCAGACAGCGAGTAGCCTCTCATATAGAGTTGATACTCTTTGTCATGATGGCGCTCATAAAAACCATCGGTGTAACCACGATTAGCAAGACCTTCTAAATTGCCAAGCAAGGTAGCATTAAATGGCCTACCAGCAACAGCATCATCAATCGCTGAGCGATAAGACTGACAAGTACGGGATACGTAATAAGGGGACTTGGTGCGGCCTTCAATCTTGAAGGAGTCAACTCCCATCTTGGTTAATCGTTCAATATGCTCAACAGCGCGTAAATCTTTAGAATTCATAATGTAAGTGCCATGCTCATCTTCTTCCATGGGCATTAAATCATCAGGTCTTTTGGCTTCTTGGAGCAGAACCACATCGCCACTGGAGGTTTGTTGACCAGGTTTTACTTTGTAGTCCCAGCGACAGGCATTAGTGCAAGCCCCTTGGTTTGGATCACGATGAGACATATATCCTGAGAGCAGGCAGCGACCAGAATAGGCAATGCATAAGGCGCCATGCACAAATACCTCAAGCTCCATCTCGGGACAGTCTTGACGTACTTCTTCAATCTCATCAAAGGAGAGTTCACGAGACAAAATGACTCTGCTAATACCAACCGAGCGCCAGAACTTTGCAGAGGCACCATTGACAGTATTAGCTTGGACTGATAAATGAATCGGCATATCTGGCCAAGCTTCTCTAGCCATCATAATCAAACCAGGATCAGACATGATGAGTGCATCAGGTTTTAAATCAACAACCGGTGACATATCTTTGATGTAGGTACGTGTTTTTGCGCCATGAGGTAATAAGTTAGAAACTAAATAAAACTTTTTACCGAGATCGTGCGCAGTATCAATACCTTGCTTGAGAACTTCGATTTTTCCAAAGTCGTTATTGCGTACACGTAATGAATAGCGTGGTTGGCCAGCATAAATCGCATCGGCACCGAATTCAAAAGCAGTGCGTAGCATCGCAAGGCTACCGGCTGGGGCTAGGAGTTCTGGGGTTTTAGTCATAGTCGCTATTTTAGTGTGCTTGTATGGTTTTAGGTTTAAGCGTGGGTTGAGGGCATTTCTTTAGTAAAAAGTGCAATAAATAGGTGGAATTCCCCGTTTTTATAGCCCCTTAGGAATGCTATATTGGCCTATAAAAATGAAATTTAAGGGGTATGAGCCCCAAAGGAGATGGGGTGAAAACAATAGTTCAAGCAATAGTGGCATTCATTTCTTGTATTTTTCTAGGCCAGGCTTATGCCGCCGGAAAGATTGAGATGAATGAATACATGATCCCCAGTGATACGCCTGGAATTGCTCTCTACGTGCGCAACAAGCATTTAGCAGGCATGAAGAAATTCACCCCTGAAAAAACTTTGCTTTACGTTCATGGCTCTACCTATCCTGCTGAAACTGCTTTTGACTTATCACTTGGTGGCACTTCTTGGATGGAGTATATGGCTGCACGAGGCTATGACGTATGGCTAGTGGATTTGCGTGGTTATGGGAAATCCACACGACCAGTCGAGATGGATCAGCCAGCAGAGCAAAATCCACCCATCGTCAGAACGGATGTGGCAGTAAGAGACGTTTCGAGCGCCGTAAATTACATTTTAAAAAAGCGCAACATCAATAAGACGAACTTACTGGGTTGGTCTTGGGGCACTACCATTATGGGTAAGTACACCACCGAAAATAATGAAAAGGTCAATAAGCTTGTCTTATATGCGCCGCAATGGCTTAGGCAGGGCGGTGCGCCATTAACCGACAAAGGTGGGCAACTAGGCGCCTATAGAGTGGCATCTGTTGCAGATGCTAAAAATCGTTGGCTCACGGGTGTTCCTGAGAGCGCTAAGGCCACTTTAATTCCTGAAGGCTGGTTTGAGAAGTGGGCAGACGCCACTTTTGATACAGACCCGTGGGGGAGAACACAAACACCTAAAAAACTCAGGGCTCCTAATGGTACCGTTCAAGATGCACGGGAGTTTTGGACAGCCGGAATACCAGTTTATGAGCCTAAAAATATCCGTGTACCAGTCATGCTAGTCCATGCAGAGTGGGATGCAGATCTTCCGAGCTACATGATGTATGAATACTTCACTAAACTAGAAAATGCGCCATACAAAATCATGCTGCAGATTAGCGAAGGTACTCACACTATTATTATGGAAAAAAATCGCATGCTCATGTTTACAGGCGTGCAAGAATTTTTGGATAGCAGCTTTAAGCCTGAGAAGTAAGACCTGATTTTTTAGCGAGATATTGAAATGGATCACCTATGCAACTAAGAAAATGTATTAAAGCCATCCCGATCATTGCTATGTTGTCGGCTTGCGTAACACCGCTCACTCCTGAACAGAGGATGGCAAACTTTTCGAACCAATGCCAAGCATATGGCTTTAAACCGCAAACAGATCCTTATGCAAACTGTATGATGAAATTAGATGCCCAAGATCAGCGCAATACAGCAAAGACAAGTCAGTGTTCTTCAGTTGCCTCATCAGCGGGAGCCAATTACTTTCTAGCCTATAACGCCTGTATGGCGCTTACCGATTGAAATAACTATATGAGTTTGTACTGAGGTACTTTATTCATCCATGATGGTGTTGCTTAATACGCCAATAGACTCAATTTCGATTTCACAGATATCCCCAGGTTTCATGAATACCGGAGGTGTTCTTGCATAGCCCACGCCAGCAGGTGTGCCGGTGATCACAATATCACCTGGCTCTAATGTCATGCACTCAGAGATCAACACAATAGTCTCCGCAACCCCCCACAAGAAATCCTTTGTATTGGCGTTTTGCATTACTTGGCCATTTAAGCGAGATTGAATATTTAAACCATCGCATCCCAGAGGAAGTTCATCAGGCGTCACAAGCCAAGGACCAAATGCACCGGTTTGATCAAAGTTTTTACCAATAGTCCACTGCGTTGTTTTACGTTGGTAATCTCGAATACTCCCGTCATTGAATATGCTATATCCAGCAACACAATCTAAGGCATTTTCTAATGTACAGTGCCGCGCCTTTTTGCCAACCACAAAAGCGAGCTCTGCCTCGTAATCCAGTTTGTCTGAAACTTTAGGGCGCACAATGGAGCTTAAATGCGCAGTCATAGAACTGGGACCGCGCATAAAAAAACTAGGGTACTCGGGCCTCGCATTGCCACCTTCTTTTGCATGGTCAGCGTAGTTCAGGCCCATGCAGACGATTTTTCCTGGTCTTTCGATAGGGACCTTGAAGCTAATATCGTTTAACTTGCTAGTTACTGCTTTTGAATTTGCAATTGCTGAGCGCACTCGCTCCAATTGCTCTTGGGACTGAATGATGTCTTGTAAGCTATTGTGTATTAGTGGGTCGGTGGCGCATAGATCAATAAAATGATCTAGACCGTCTTTTGAGAGCGCTCCTACCCCCTCAAATCCATTCGAACCCTTAAAGCCAAATAGCCTCATTTGCTCATCTCCAATTAAATTAGCTCATTTAAAGTCATTTCCTGCTTCGCAGTATATGTCAGTCTCCATGGCTATAAAGAGCCATTGCACATTAAAGTGTGATAACTTTCCATTAGCCGTTTTAAAACATGATGACTTACTAGAAAGCATAAAGATAGTATGGAGACACCAAGCAAGAAGATCAATGGCGGTCAGATACTGGCAAATGCATTGGTAAGGCAAGGAGTGCACTTAGCTTTCGGAGTTCCGGGTGAGAGCTTTTTACCCTTGTTAAATGGTCTTGTAGATCATTCCAACTTCCAATTTATTACTTGTCGTCAAGAGGGCGGCGCGGCCTACATGGCTGAAGCTTACGCAAAATTGACTGGCCACCCAGGAGTACTGATGGTCACGCGCGGACCAGGCGCCTCAAATGCCATGATCGGCATGCATACCGCATACCAAGATGCGACCCCGATGGTTTTGCTAGTTGGCCAGGTTGGTACAGACATGGTAGAGAGAGATGCTTTTCAAGAAATTGACTATCGCCGCATGTATTCAGAATGCGCAAAATGGATAGGTAGCATTGATCGCATTGATCGTATCGATGAATTTGTTTCGCATGCATTTCATGTTGCTCAAGCAGGGCGAAAAGGCCCAGTTGTTCTAGCTTTGCCTGAAGATGTGTTGTATATGTTGGGACAAGAAAATCCTGTTAAACCAGCACATATTATTCAGCCAGGATTAGACACCAAGCAGTTTGATCTAGCGATGAAGGCATTTACATCAGCTAAGAAACCGATGATGATTGCTGGCGGTGGTAATTGGAACAGCACTGCCTGTGAAGATTTGCGTAACTGGGCCAATAAAGAAGACGTACCCCTTGCCACTAGCTTTCGGTCTCAAGATGTGATTGATAACCTAGATCCGGCTTTTGCTGGTGACCTAGGAATAGGTGCTAATCCCGCCCTAGTAAAACGCATTGGACAAGCAGATGCTCTATTAGTCATTGGTGAGCGATTAGGCGAGATGACTACTGCAGGTTACACCTTACTTTCCTTGCCTCAAACTCAAACTACATTGATTCATGTTCTCTCAGGTCCAGAAGATCTGGGTCGGGTATATCGTCCAGACTTTGCTATCAATTGCAGCCCTGAAAATTTCTGCGCAGCGCTAAAGACTGTGAAGATGAATGAACAATATGATCGCGCAGCTATGAAAGCGGCACACGCTGAGTATTTAGCATTCGCGAGCCCAGTAACGGTTCTTGGTGATTTGCAATTGGCTCACATTATGAGTTCATTACCGAATTCGATACCCCGCGATGCCATTGTGACCAATGGCGCGGGTAACTTTGCTACCTGGGTACACCGCTTTTATCCCTACGGGGCATATAAAACCCAATTGGCCCCCGCAAATGGATCAATGGGCTATGGTTTGCCAGCAGCGATTGCTGCGAAGATTGCATACCCAGAAAAAGTAGTGATTGCAGTTTGTGGTGATGGTGATTTCATGATGAATTGCCAGGAGTTAGCAACAGCCGCCCGCTATAAGGCCTTTCCAATTGTTTTGGTGGTCAATAACAATATGCTGGGAACTATTCGGATGCATCAGGAAAGGGAATTTAAGTCGCGCGTCATGGCGACTGATCTGACAAACCCAGATTTTGTGAAGTTTGCCGATAGCTTTGGGATGCCAGGCTTTAGAGTCACCAAGACCGAAGAATTTGCACCGGCATTTGCAAAGGCACTTGCTAGTAAAAAAGGTGCCCTCATTGAACTGGTCTTAGATCAAGAAGTCATTTCACCAAGTAAGTTACTGTCTCAATTAGGGAAGTGACAAATAAGTAAGAAATAAGTTAAAAATAAGTAAAGGTATTAATCTACCTTCGCCCCAGAATCTTTAACGACCTTAGTCCACTTAGCAATTTCATTTTTAATGAAGGTAGCAAATTGTGCGGGCGTATTGCCAACAGGTTGGGCACCCATTGCCAGATACTTCTCTTTCACTGATGGGCTATTAATCGCGGCCATCAACACAGTGCTATCTTTATTCAAAATATCGGCAGGCATATTAGCGGGTCCAACTATCCCAAACCAAGAAGTTGCTTCATAGCCTGGCAAGTTCGCTGCTTCAGCAATCGTTGGTAAGTCAGGAAAAGCAGGAGAGCGCTTTGCACTTGTCACTGCCAAGGCTTTTAAACGACCCGAGCGAATAAAGTTAATGGAAGAGGGAAGGTTATCAAACATGATGTCAACATTTCCTGCAATGAGGTCGGTTACTGCTGGCGGACTTCCTTTATATGGCAAGTGAACCATATAGGTTTTCGTCATTGACTTAAAAAGTTCTCCCGCCATATGGATTGATGTGCCATTTCCGCTTGATGCCATATTGACCTTGCCAGGATTGGCTTTGGCATACGCAATCAAATCATTCACGGTATTGATATTGTGCTTAGCGGCAAAATCAGGATTTAAAACCAAGACATTGGGCAACTCTGCAACTAGAGAGATTGGAGTGAAATCTTTAATAGGATCAAAGGGTAGTTTTCCGCCGCCTTGGGTATAAAGTGGAAGATTAATTCCATGTGTGCCTACAGAAGCCATGAGCCAGGTGTAACCATCTGGAAGTGCTTTGGCAACGATTTCAGCGCCAATATTTCCACCTGCGCCAGGTTTATTGTCAATAACGACATTCCACTTATAGGCATTGAGGAGTTCATTTTGGAGTGGCCTAGCGATGTTGTCAGTTGCACCTCCAGCTGGAAAAGGAACAACATATCGTATCGGTTTGTTAGGGTAATCTGATTGGGCAAAGCTAAATTGGCTGGTTCCTGCAAGTAGAGCCGCAAGAATCATGAAGAACTGGATTGCTCGGCCCATCGCATTAAAAAGCTTACCTTCAATCATTCCCATCTCCTATATATTTGAGTCATTCTGATGATGATTTTTATCAGTCTAATTTAAACATAATAGGCTCATTAAGTGGAAGGCTTTGGTGGGCAAAAGAAGCCCGAAAATGAAAAAAGGGCCTAGATTTCTCTAGACCCTTCATAACTACAGATATTTTGGCTCCCCGACGTGGGATCGAACCACGGACCAACAGATTAACAGTCTGCTGCTCTACCGCTGAGCTATCGGGGAATAAGCCGATATTATAGCAATATGAAGTCATCTCCTCCTACTTCCATAAAGATCCCTACAGTACTGACTATTGCTGGCTCCGATAGCGGTGGTGGGGCGGGGCTTCAGGCTGACCTCAAGGTCATCTCTGCTCTTGGGGCATATGGTATGTCGGTGATCACTGCAATCACTGCTCAAAATACCCTTGGGGTCACTCGTATCCAGGATGTAGATTTAGATGTTGTTGAAGCACAAATTGATGCTGTCTTATTAGATATTGGCGCCGATATTGTCAAAATTGGGATGCTCGCCAGCCCAGAAATTGTCCGAACCGTTGCAAAGGCATTGCGCCGTCACGGAGTAAAACGAATTGTGCTTGATCCCGTTTTGCGTGCAACCTCGGGCGCAAGTCTGGGAGGTGATGACACAGCGCAAGCTATGATTACCGAATTATTTCCAATGGCCATGCTGATCACGCCAAATTTAGAAGAAGCATCGCTACTCTTGGGTCGTGAGATCAATCAGCCTAGTGATTATCAATTAGCTGCCCAAGAGCTGCTGGATATGGGGCCCCAAGCCGTCCTAATTAAAGGCGGACATCTTGATGCTACGCATACACAGATTACGGATTTTCTCATGTGGAAAACGAGCGAGGATGGTTTAGAGGTCACCCAATCAAAAGAATTTAAACACTATCGCGTCAATACTCTCAATACCCATGGAACTGGTTGTTCGTTGGCTTCCGCCATTGCTACTTATTTAGCAGGTAGCCACGATTTAAGTCACGCAGTAGCCAAAGCAATTGCGTACGTTGAGGCTGGTTTAGAGGCGGGGCGTTTCTTGAGTATTGGTGAAGGGCCAGGACCCTTGTGGCATATGCATGATTTTTATCCAACAGCGCTATTAGATGAAAAAGAAAAATACTAAAGACTTTTTAGCTTATTGCTATCTACTGGATTAATTCTTGTAGGTGCTTGACTGCAGCCTTAGGATCTTTAGCTTGAGTAATAGCACGAACGACTGCAACTGAACCAACGCCGCTCTTAGCAACCGCACGCATACTGTCTTCATCTATCCCACCAATAGCTACTAATGGGTAGTGACTCATCAATTTGGCATATTGATAAAGACGGCCTAGACCTTGTGGGACGGTAGGCATCTTCTTGAGGTTTGTTGGAAAGACGGCTCCCATCGCAATATAGCTTGGACAAAAGCGATCGGCGTGCACCATTTCTGCATAGCCGTGGGTACTTAAACCCAAACGTAAGCCAGCAGACCTGATTTCTTCAAAATTAGCGGTCGCTATATCTTCTTGACCAAGATGAACGCCATAAGCTCCAGCGTTAATAGCCTCTTCCCAAAAGTCATTAATAAATAGTAAGGTATTGCTATCTTTAACCGCCTCAACGGCAGCTCTAATCTGTTTTCTGATCTTAAATTTATCTTCTGACTTAAAGCGCAATTGCACAGTAGGAAGTTCTGCATCAACCATGCGCTTTACCCAGTCCGCATCTGGCATCACACCATATAAACCCAAGTGCGTAGGACATTCTGGAAAAGCACTGGGATTCATATTACGAGTCCAGGGCAATAAATCAAAGTGTTCTGGTCTATTGGGCCACTTCAATGCATTAAACCCCCCATCACCTTGCACCATACGTGACCATGCTTTACCCAACACTCGGGCATCTGACTCAATAAATCCCATCTCAATTGCTGCAAGAGATCCAGCGAGCTCGTAATGGTCTGTCGCTGATTCATTATCAATCATTGGCGGAGGTAAGTTCAGGCTATAGGATGGAATCGGAAGGCGCAATTCATCGATGCGATGGGCGGTAACAATTTGCTCAGCGAGGTCCCTGACTAAACTCATGACTTTAGCTTTGATGCCAAAAAGGGGTGCCTACTAGAGGTGTGCTGGCTTGTGCAGAGACTTGTGGTTTCATAGCCCCAGAAAGATATGCAGCGCGTCCGGCATCTACTGCCTTAGCAAAGGCATTAGCCATTACGACAGGATCTTCCGCAAGAGCTACTGCGGTATTCAAGAGGACGCCATCAAACCCCCATTCCATTACTGCACAGGCATGAGAAGGGAGGCCTAAGCCAGCGTCTACTAGCAAGGGAACTTTTAAGCGGTCGCGCAAAAGTTTTAAGGCATAAGGATTTAAAGGCCCTTGACCAGTACCAATCGGAGCAGCCCAAGGCATTACTGCTTGGCAACCAACATCGACTAAACGTTGGCACAAAATTAAATCTTCAGTGCAATAGGGTAGCACCTTAAAGCCATCCTTAATTAAGGTTTCGGCAGTTTGCACTAAACGTAAAGTATCTGGCTGCAGGGTGTAATCATCACCAATTAATTCAAGCTTAATCCAGTCAGTCTCAAAAACCTCACGTGCCATTTGAGCGGTAGTGATGACTTCTTGAGGACTATGACAGCCAGCGGTATTTGGTAAGACTGGCACAGCCATCTTTTTTAAGAGCTCCCAGAAGCCACTATGTGACTCAGCAGTAGAGCTTCCCTGGCGACGCAAACTCACTGTAATCATTGCAGGGTTAGAGGCCTGCACCGCATTTTCAAGAATTTGTGGGGATGGATAGCGCGATGTTCCTAATAGCAAACGGCTAGCAAAGCTTTCACCGTAGAGAACTAAGGCATCAGCGCTATTGAGATTGGTTGGTAATGGTGCGGTCATGTAGATTCTTGCTCTTAACCACCAGTAACGGGAGTGATCACCTCAATGTGATCATTTTCATTGAGCAGATGTTTAGCATGATCAGCTTTAGGTACAAAGTTCATATTTACTGCTACAGCATAGGGTGGTCGTGCATCAATTAAGGAGAGTACATCGGAGATCATGCTCTGGTTGGGAACCTCATGTTCAACCTGATTGACGATTACACGCATAAGCTAGCCTCTTGATGATTGGTATCTTTAAAGATGTTCAATCCCAATTCCAATGCAGTATTGCTCTCACCAGAAGCAAGCAGCTCTAAAGCACAATCGAGCACTGCTGGGGCAATCATAAAACCATGGCGATATAAGCCATTGATCATGATCAAATCAGAAAGCCCTTTATCCCTTGTTGTTCTGATTTCTGGGAGATTATTTTTAAGAGTGGGGCGACACTGGGTGGCCATTTCTAAAATACGAGCTTCTGCAAAGCCGCTGTGTACGGTGTATACAGCACTCAGTAATTCCATAGCTGAGCGCACACTCATCTCGGATAAGTCATCTGATTCAATTTCAGTGGCACCAACCACATAGATATCGTTTTCCTTAGGGGCGATATAAATGGGATAGCGTGGATGAATTAAGCGTGTCGGACGTTTGAGTTTGACTTCTGGTGCATACAAACGAATCACTTCGCCACGTACACCTCTTAAATCATTTGTGGAGGAGTTATTTTGCCAAGAAGCTTTAGCGCCAGTACCACGGCAATCCATTACAGCTTGATAGGAGTGATCCTTGCGTAAATCTTCAGGCTCAATCGATACACCCCAATGGCAATTGACTTTAAAAGTCCCTAGCTCAAGGACAAGCGCATCTAGTAATTGGCGATTATCGAGTTGACCTTCATTTGGCAAAAATAATCCTTGCGTAAAGCGCTCAGTTACTCCTGGCTCTAGATCGCGCACTGCTTCTGCATTGAGTTTTTGTGGCAAAGCCAAGAGAGAATTATTACGGCAGTTACGTTCTAAATGAGCAGCAAATCGTTCTGCATCACTTGCATCTTGTCGGTGCCATAAAATGAGAGTGCCATCTTGCTGAAAAAATACTGGTGCCGATAGTTCAGCAATGATTTCTTTCCAGCGTGGCAGACTATGAATACCCATACGCACTACAGAAT